>Ga0325400_1002008_pt1 | contig 17409 bp, 8 predicted proteins | sample PopdelMetagenome_2_FD_205662 | JGI IMG/M metagenome (GOLD analysis project Ga0325400, IMG submission 205662) | Populus deltoides microbial communities from Bellville, Georgia, United States - Xylem-PdKOR-R1 | ecosystem: Host-associated > Plants > Phyllosphere > Stem > Wood/Secondary xylem... | reverse complement strand
TTCCTTCCATGCTATGTTTAACTTATGTCTCGAGGAGTCTAGAGTATCCTTAAAAGCTTAAATTATGATGATTGTTGTTATAATCAATGTTTTTTAAAGTTTTTTTATTTAAAAATATATTGAAATATTTTTTTATTTTTTAAAATTTATTTTTGATATTAAAAAAATTTAAAAATATTAATTTTTTAATTTAAAAAAATAAAAAAATTTAAACCTATTAACTTAAATGCAATATGATTTACAGTATTTGGCCAGGCACCAAGTTGAGGCCTAAAATCTCCAAAAAGAAAATAGTGTATTCAAATAAGGTTTATGATAAATTGTGTTTTAAAAAAAATTAATTTTTTTTTAATTTTTTAATAATTTTAAGATGTTGATATTAAAAATAAATTAAAAAAATATTATTTTATATATTTTCATATAAAAAAACATTTTAAAAAATAATCTCAATCCTACTCCTAAACATTAACTAAGTAACGTTAGTTGTACTTGATAAATGGGACTTCCAGATTTTACATGTTTTAGTTTGACAGTTTCATTTTAACTTGACAGTCAGTCTTCTATCAGTTATGAATTTTTCTATTTTCTTGGTATCATAGAAAGTCATTGTTCCTGGAAACAGGGCAACAAGTGGAGAACAAATAATGTAGAAAGATGATCGTATCCAGCAGAGAGTCATTGGCCTTCAGGTGTAAATTTTGAATTGTGATAGCCTGTTATGATCTATATGATGCAGTATTATCTGAAAAAAAGATGCAGCAGTACTTCAGTTGACATCAGGCTGATGACAGGTAAACAAAATAATGCTAATTACTCAGAGGAAGCAACATTTTTCAGCCTAATCTTTTCACTTCACAAATCAACAAAAAAAGAGGGTCCCAAGAACATTGGCAGAGATTGGTAAAACCAGCATCACAAGACAGTATGCACATATAAGATAAGGATATTACGAACAACAGTGTTGAGTACAAACAGTATGTTTTTGCATCTTCAGGCTGACATCAAACAAGACCGCTGCCTACAGTCTTCCACTTCGACGCGGAAGCTTCTCTAAACGCTTCTCCATAAAGCTTGATTCTCTTAATTCGATATTCTGATTGTACTTGTGTTTCATTGCCTCTAATTTGGCTGTTAACTCTACTATCTTCCCAGAAAACTCTATGATCCTTCAATTTTGGAAACAGTATAATCCACAACTTCTCTAGTATCGTTACCATGTCAAGACCATGGTAATGATCAAAAGGAACCTGAATTTTGAACCCTGCGATTTGCACAAATCTGAAGCAGTTCCACCAGTGGCAAAGCTTCTCAGATTTGATGCCCACAACTCTGACGATGCACATGTCATGTATGGCCCGACATACAACAGGACAGAGGATCATATCTCACAATTGGACCAAATTGGTTTGGTCAATTTTATTCTTTTTTAATTTCATTCATCATTATTAAGGTAGTTGAAAATCAATATTCTTTGTTTTTTTATTTTTATTTTTATAGAGTTGTCCCGATATTATATCTTGGGTCATGAATTCACCAGGTTTGACCCTACGATTTGCACAAATCTAAAGCAGTTCCACCGGTTGCAAAACTTGTCAGATTTGATACCCACAACTCTGACGTTGCACATGTCGTGTATGGCCCGACATACAACAGGATAGAGGATCATTTCTCACAATTGAACCAAATTGGTTTGGTCAATTTTTTTTTTAATTTCATTCATCATCATTGTTGTTACTCAATTTTGAACCCCACGTGCTGGAGATGGTGCATACCTGTTTTGAACCGAGTGTAGGAGTGTAGCTCATGTTTGCTAGAAATTTGACAAATGCGGAGGAGAAAGAAATATTTTTTTCGAACTCTGTTTGAGTTGTTTTCTGCTCTCTTTATCCTTCCCCTTTGCTGCCAAAATCATCAGGTTTTCTTAAATTAATCAGGAGTCTTCATAATGCTAAATTAGTTCCTCTTTTTTTTCTGGCCTTTAAGGTTGAATAAATCCCTCAGAATTTGCACTAAAAAATGGTTCTGCTGCTATCGTAATTTTTTGTTCCAAATTAGAATTTGATTCTAACTTGGTTTCGTACGATATTTGACCATCCTAGCTATATTCTGCACTCATGACATGTTGAAAAATTGACCTACACCTTGATTGGGTTCTAGGAATCACTGATCTTAGGACAGACTCTCAATCAGATTTGGATGCTCGGCATTGTCAGATCAAGAACCTTTTTGACCAACTAAATTACTGCCAGATTCTGTTATTTAAAATGATTTTATCTCAATTCAACTCCTTCATCAAAGTTGTAGTCCTAGATGCGTAGATAAATTTGGGCTTTTGAATCGCTTGATTTCGATATCAGAAGCTCAAGATATTCTCGTTTGAATATCTAGTGTGAAAGCAGGGATTCCTGCCGCGAGAATGATTCTGTTTTTTAAAACAATTCGACTCCTTCATCAAAGTTGTAGTCCTGGACGCGTAGACAAATTTGGGCTTTTGAATCGCTTGATTTTGATATCAGAAGCTCAAGATATTCCCGTTTGAATATCTAGTATGAAAGCAGGGATTCCTGCAGCGAGAAGGATCCTGACCCGAGTTTTGCACTAAAAACTCTATTTCCGTCACAAATTTTGATGATTTGTTCTTAGGTCATACTCTCAATCATATCAGGATTCTCAGCATTGTCAGTTTCTAAATTAAATCAGGAGACCCTTTTTGATCAACCAGATTACTGCCAGATTCTGTTCTTTAAAACAATTTTATCTCCCTTCGACTCCTTCATCAAAGTTGTAGTCCTGGACGTATAGATGAATTTGGGCTTTTGAATCGCTTGATTTCGATATCGAAATCTTAAGATATTCCTGTTTGAATATCTAGTGTGAAAGTAGGGATTCCTGCCGCAAAAAGGATTTTTGTCCAAGTTTGCAGGGACACAATTACAAGATGCTTAAAGATTGAAGATCAATTGCAGGCCAATTTGAAGCCCTTTTATGGACCAAGGACCAAATGGAAAAGGTTTAAAATAAGGGAGTTGATTGAAGATAAAATTAGAAGAAATTTTGCCGAGTGACGAAATTAAAGAACAGGAATTAGAACAGAAAAGGAAAGCAATGCCTCCCGATCTGCAATTCTTTCTTTCCTTTTTCTCTGCACAACTACCCCGGTTATCTTCTTTCCTTTTATCTGCAAATCATGTTTTTATTGCCTTATTTTAAAGGGAGCAGCTAACTCTATAGAAGGAAAGAAAAGAGTCGCACCATCCTCTAACTAGGAAAGAAATCACTGCTGATGACAGAATCAGAATCAAATATTCTGGTTTCCTATTTCTGCTCACCCAATATTACACCCTAGAGTTAATGTAATATTTGTTTCCCAAGTAAAGCCATGTATAGGATATACAGAAGCCTCGGCTGCTGACCTAAGAAAAAAAAAAGAGAGAGAACGGGAGAGGGACAGAAAAAGAAAGACAAGAAAAACGCGTCTTTGCTCAATTTTTCTGCAAATAAAATTTGCAAAAACAGGAAAAGAAAGTGCAGGCATCAGTAGAGAGAGTGACAGAGATGCAGAATAAAGAAAGAGGCAATAAGTAGATGCAAACACATAACAGAAGAAGAAGGACGAACAAAGATCGAGCAACCATCACTCTTTCAACGCCACTGCAGTTTCTTCGTCTCCAGGTTTGTTTTCTCTTCATCTGTTGCATGCTTTGCTTTTCTTTGTGTGTGCACTATTAGCGTGGTCTCTTTACTTTGTGTTGTTTTTGTGTCTGTACTATTCAAGTGAATTAATTCACTTGAACAGTAGCTCTCCATTCATAAAAGAGGACTGCGCCCCTTTTGTGTCCAGCCAGGTCACTTAAAAAATAAAAGAAAGAGAAAGAGATTTATTTTCTGGAATATTTATTTTAAAATCTGATTTTTTTTATGTTGTAAAAAAATATATACCATTCTCGTATTTAGAATACCCGATTTTCGACGCAACTACGGCAAATATACATATATATAAAAATTTGTTTTCTTGTGTGTTGTATACGGCTAATACCCTAACATGTTTTTAATGCTCTTTTTTTATACAAAAAAATATTGGAAATTTTGAAAATGTGTTTTCGCATGTATTTCTTAAACACAAAAAAAAATTGTTTTCTTGCATTTCTGGATTTTACAACATGTTTGTAAAACTTCAAAGGGTATTGGCTAATATTTTAAAAAATATAAAAATCTTATTTTAGGGGAATTCATCTATTATTCACTGCTAATGTTTGGATAAAGAAATCCTTATAGGACGAATATCCAAAATATTATTGGGAATAATTTGTTATTATTCACTGTTAATATTTGGATAAAGAAACTCGGAGTGGTAAATATCCAAAATAATTTTCTAGGACTAATAAATCCGCACACATCCTTGAAAGAAGCCTTGATTATAATCGAGGACGTTTCAATTTTTTACTCCACGGTTTATGAGCCGTGAGAGTATAAAACACTAAGACAAAAAAAAATAGGCTTTTAAAGCACCCTAGATTTCTAAATTTTTGTCCCTCCTCCTTGCGATTTACGAGTCGCAAACTCTTGAAATACTAAGGGGAAAATGAGCTTTTAAAGCACATGGAACCTCCTTGGATTTCTATCTTAATAAATTTAGTTTGAATCAAACCTAGAAAAACTAATGGGATTAGAAAACACCAACACTATAGCAATTATAAAGCAAACCAAACACCAAGCAGCTTACCTTAGGTAGGGCGTACTAGGGGTGCTAATACCTTCCCTTTACACAACCAGTCCCTTGCCTTAGAATCTTTGAAAGACCAGTTAAGGTTTCTAGTGACCAAAATACTAGGTGGCGACTCCTTTATTCACAAAAACAAATAACCCGAAATCAATAAAAGGTCGCCGCACTCCGCCGCGAGGGTGTGACAATCATTAAGTTCGTTGAAAATCAATATTCTTTGTTTTTTTTTTTTATAGAGTTATCCCAATATTATATCTTGGGTCATGAATTCATCAGGTTTAACTTGAACCTTTTTATTTTCATTGCTTTTAATTATTATTTTTTAAAATTTGGTTCTTCAATATTAGGTTGGTTTGAGAGTTGACTTTTGTTATTTTATTCAGTCTACTTTTCATGGAGTTATCCCGGTTCGACGACTAGGTTATAAATTTAGTTTGATTTTTGCTAAAGCAAAATGATAAAAAATTATCATGTCTAATTCTTTTCAATGACATATTTTTTAGAATTCACATATGTGATAGCTCAAATAGACTTGGGTCAATTATTTTTGTTTTTGTAAATTTTTTTTTTATTTTGTCATTTGTCATTTTTATATACTGGATATTGAGATTCATATTTTTTTTTCTTTCTATGCAATCATCTCATTCTAATTTAATTTTTATTTTGATAATAAATAAGATCACTGATATGTTTTTAGAATATTGTAAAGATATATTTTCATAATATTGCAAGTGTTCATCTTTTGCATTGAATTATTGTTGTTTATCCTCTTTATTTGCTGTTGATATCTTATTTTTTTAATTATATTATTAAGTTAATTGAGTTTATTAAAATCATTTAAGTCAATGGCCAAAATATTAGATTTTTTTTCTTTTTTAAAAAATATTTGCAACGTTTTGATATCTTTTCTACGACGAAAAAAAAAGAGATAGACACGCGGTAGAGTGCGGGTCACCTATCTAGTCATTAACTATAAATTAAAAGAAAAAGGGAGTTTTATTATCTGATTCCTCACAAAGCACTATCTATTTGAACAATGCTTTGTTTTTTAAATTTTTTTTCAATCAATGTTTTTTTTAATTTTATTATTTGATATTAGATTTATTTTTTTATTGAGTTATCATACTCTCATGACACAGATCGTGGGCTTGACGAGTTAATCCGGATGACTGAAGTTTTTTTTTAATTTTGTAATTAATTATTTTTTTAATTTCATTATTTAATATTGAGTTGATTGAAAATTAAACTTAATGATTTGTCTTGTTTACTTTTTATTATGTTATTTCAAATTTATGACCCGAGAATAGTGCTTAACGAGTTAACATGAGTTGATTCAAGTTGTTTTTTGTATTATATTTCTAATTGATTTTTTTTTTCAATTTCATCATTTCACATTGGATTGGTTAGGAATTGAGCTTCATAATATTTTCTTATTTTTTTTCTATAGGAAAATCTCAGTCTCACAATCAAGATCATGAATTTTAACATTTTAACCCCGGTTAAATTAGGTTTTTTTTTTATTTCCTTTCTAAGAGGTTATCTTGTTCTCATGTCACGGGTTACATGTCCTTCAACATTGAAATTTTTTTTAATGGGTTGTTCTCGTCTCATGACCTGGGTTGTAGATTTGACAGGTTAACTCAATTGACTTGATTATTTTTCTTTTTTTAATGGACTTTTTTCTTCAATTTTATCATTTAATATTGTGTTTGATTGAGAATCAGGTTTCATGATTTATTTCAGTTTTCTTTTTATCAGGTTATTCCAGTCTCATAACCCGGTAATAATACTTAACGGGTTAACCCGAGTTGACTTGACTTATTTTTTGTGTCATTTTTTTAATTAGAATCTTTATAAATTTCATCGTTCAATATTAGGTCTGACATGAGCCATTAGAAATTGAGCTTCATAATTTGTTTTGATTTGCTCTCTATGAGGTTATCTCAGTCTCATAACCAAAGTTATGGATTTGAAAGTTAACTCAAGTTAAATCAGGTCATTTTCTATTTTCTTTCTATGAGGTTATATCAATCTGATGACTCGGGTCAATGATTTGGTGGATTGACTTAGGTTATTTTTTTATGTTTCTTTTTAATTGATTTTTTTTTTAATCTCATCCTTCAACATTTGGCTGATTAGATATTAGAATTCATAATTTTTTTGATTTGTTTTCCATGATATTATCTCGGTCTTATGACCCGGGTCACGAGTTTTACATATTAACTCTGGTCACTCTTTTAGTTCCTTTTATAATTGATTTTTTTTTCAATTTCATCCCTCAACATTGAGTTGATTGAGAATTAAGCTTCATAATTTGTTTTTTATGGGGCTATCATAATCTTATAACCCGGGTCGCAGATTTAACATGTTAACCCGGGTTAATCCAATTCCATCCAATATATTGTTATCTTAATATTATAAAAAGATGTCATTTTGAAAAAAATTTTGATCGAACTATGTTTTTACGGGTTGTATGTATTGTTTTTAGACTTGTAAAATCAACCAAGTTACATCGTGTCAATTCTTATATGATTTAAATTTTATTTTACTAAAAAAAATATTAACAATATTTTTATATTAAAAAAAAAAATTTAACCCAACTCAAAACATAACGCAGTTCAATTATCTAGAGCTAAGTCTGTTTTTCTACAATACATAGCGACAGCGCTTGACTTCTGTTACTAATAATATCCTTCTGAAATCTCAATCTTTAAAGGTTGTCTTGAGGATGCGGGAAACGAAACATTCATTTGTACTTGTATACTTGCCTAAAGTAGATTCTCATTTTCTGCCTCTTCATCCTCCTTCAGTTTCTGCCTAAAGTAGACTTTGATGCTAATCATTGTTGTCATCACGAAAATAAACACCAGAATGATCAAGATCATAGACCCAGTTCCACTTGACAATAAATGTACAATTGAAAAACCTGCACAAGTAATTATGATTTGAATGTTAAACTGATCTCCAGATCAAATTATTTACACAGTTGCATCTAAAAATGGCAGCAGAGGACCTAAATGGAAAACAACAAACTTTAATATTTTAATTTCTCAAGAATGAAAAGGGCATAAGTTCTTAGTAATTGTGAAAAATGTGTGTGGGTACTGTACATAATACTTACAAGTGAAAAAAAGTGAGTGACATTTTAGAAAATGGGTGTTCTCTCTGGTGCCCAGGACACTTCATCAAATACCCAGAAGGTTTTTTCTAGTATTTTTTTTTTTTGGATTCGAGAAACCTCATCCCCGGAAAGCGCACTTCGTGGGCCCAGGTAAGGGAGTAAAACCCCGGCTGTCCCATGCTCTTACAAGAGATGCACGTCTTGACTCGAACTCGAGACCTGCTGTGCAGATCTCAAACCCTTTACCATCACGCTACGCCCCTTGAGGTCAAATTTTTTCTAGTATTGTTTACAATTCAAAGTCATTGCCAATTTGACCAAACTGTTCCAGGCATCAGATCAGTAACCTCTTAGTCAGCAATGTCTAGTAGCTAGCAGTGGACCAGGATTAACACAAGCAGTTTATACTGTTGATCCACAATTTACACTTGACTACAAACAGGAATGTTTTTGTTGTGTTTTTCAAGCTAGCAAACGTTATACTCAACGATCAATCTTATTCTATTTACTGTGTTGTGACTGCAGATACAAAAACTGAAATGGCCATTCTACAGAATTGCTATGTTAGAGAGGATCTGAAGAAAATGTAAAGATCACGAAAGGTGTTAACTTTACCTTTATCCTGTGCTATGCTGGGACAGCCTGTTTTCAGTCCTTCTTTGGACTGGAACACACACGAGCCTCCTCTTGATTCACAATCTTCACATCCAGGCAAACTCCAAGTCAATCCAAGGCCAAAACTGTTGTCAGCAAGATAAGGACTGTATGAAAATGGAATGGGAATAGTTTTCAATTGCCTGCAAGAAAATGGCATGTGAAACGAGGATTCTACGGTGTAAACATGATTCCTGGAGTCACTCAAGCATGAAACTTCGTTGAGAGAAGGCGAAAGCCTGGTTGAACAGTTGAGGTATGTGAAATTCTTCAAAAGATAGTAATACTGGAAAGGTGTACCAGAGGGGTTGAGATTAAGAAAGACTTCATGGACACAATTTTTGGGGTCAAGAAGACTAAGTTTTCTGAATTCATAAGAGATGGATTTCACAACCAAGGGTCCATAAGATGGAAAATCAATCATGGTGGTGTTTTCTTTGCAGACAAGGTCGAAACCAGGTTGACCACAGTGCTGAGGCTGCCGGCCTGCTACCCGGAATGGGAAACGAATATCAGGACCGTCGTGACTGCACTTAACCGTTGGGCAGTCGGATTCAAGAGCCTTTATGGTTAGAAACATGGAGAAAAAGAGAATATAGAACATACAAGCATCCATTGTTTGTAATAACAAAGACGCAACTCACAAGGTCCGGCAATGCTAAACAGTTTGGCTGCTTCTCCTTGCTTCTCCCCCCTCTCTATGTCATATAGAAAGACTTGGCACAACGACCTTGTCTGATTGATATGTAAGCAAAATAAAATCCATTTATATAGATATAGTCAACTGTCAGCTTATCAAGAAAATATTTACTCCTCGCTATAAATTAATTGCCTTCTAAGTAACTTGTTTCCTAGTAATTTACTAATTTTACCAAGGAAGTCTTATGACTGCTTTTCCCAGTGGAACATACAAATTAAGATGCAAACAAAATATATTATTTTCTTGGAAAAAAAGCACTAGGAAACACGTTACTTAGACGGCAATTAAATAATTAATTAATTTTTACTTTTCCTATTAGGCACCTCTTTTCTAGAGAACGTAAAAGACTGGAAGACAGACGATCTTAACTGAGTGTGAGACTGCCCTAAGTAACATGTTTGCATTGTGGCGTTTATTTACTTTTAGTCTTTTACTCTTTTGTCATGCTGCTTTCGCTAAACAAGGTGCACGAATATTTGCTTTACAGAAAGTAATGGGTTTCTTGCAAGTTTCCTCAGGCCTTCGAAATTCGGTTTAATGGTATTCAAGAGGCTGCTTGGGACCCAACTAGGGCATAGGAACAAAGTTAGTAGCTCCAGGTTGACTAAAATCCAACCGACGGCCTCTCTTTTACGAAATCTTTAGGCCTCCCTCGATTTGAAGGGGGATTCCTTCGAAAAACGAACTTCAAGGAAAATAATTTATCGTGTTCTTCACCCATTTTTCTTTTGTTTGACAGCATGTGTTGTATCTTGTTAAAATTGAAGTTAAGCTGACGACTTTGTAAGAGATTCTGGACATCTTGGCTAAAATTCATGCAATTTCACAGTATAAAGTAAGCGGGTTGAATTCCTAACTGGGACATTGGTCTAATGGCAAAAGACTCGAAAAGTCAAGTTCAGACTTTTGTTGTTCAAGATGTGTAAATTACTCGTAGCCATCCTACAAGCACTCTCTTTCTTGTTCTATTTTGTACCTATCGACAAAAACATTATTAGGTTCTTTGCATTTCAGCAATCAACTTTATTCCTTTTTACTGAAGTGATAACTACTACATTCATGAATATACATATTGAAAACTTCAGGAGATATGAATTGAATTAATGTTAAAGTTTCCATTTCTATAAATTAATAACAAGGAATCCATTGCGGCCACGCATGGAATAATTGACTCGCTGGATTGGCATTCTATTATATCAGCGTACACCGAACATGACCTTTTTCATTTGCATCAGAGTTCATGTCAATTCCAACTTTTTTTAAAAAAATAAAGGTATAAACGATTCACATCAAGTACTCCAACAAAGAGAGCTTCTTTGAAATTGATATATACGAGCAGCCCGATTAGGGTTGTCTAACTATGAAAGTACATAAGCTGTTTTGGTACGAGAAGAGGCTGAGGTATAATCATTTATCTAGAGAAATCACAGGCACTCTGGGGCGAGATTGTCATATACCAGGAAACATACACTGGAGCATTTAAATAATTCAGCCAAGGCACATTCTCCGATCTACTGAAGATCGTACACCAAACTACAAATAACAGAGAGATAGAAAGAAAAGGAATTGCAGGACAAACCCTATAGGAGTTCCCTTGCTAGCCTCACTGGTTTCTCCTTTAAAAATGCAACTTCACCATTTGGTGAAGTGAGCAGATGATGATTTGAACCCTCTTCTTCGCTCCTTGATGTCGTAGATGATCCAACAGATTCCAACCCGTCATCGTCGTCTACATCGGTATTAGGATCAAGGTAAGAAAACATAATATTCATCAAAATACCAAGCAACCACATGCAGAAGTCTCCTGGCCTTTACATGCACACACCAATGTAGAAGAGCAACACCCCTTCTTTACAATCAAAGCAGTCATTACAATGAGACCTAGAGCTCAATCATTTGAATGGAAATGGTTTCCCTAACTATATATGCACTGTTCTATACATGAATGACCACCTATGCAGGTAGAATAATTATGAGAGCCATGCACAGTAAACTTCCTAGCATCCATGAACATCACCATTTAAGTCCCAAACAGTGAGACAGCTAGGACAATCTGCAGCCAGCAGGCAGTTTAGGCCACAGATTTCCATTGTTCAAGTATGTCGCCCAATCATTGCTATCACGATCCATTTTCTACATTATCAAAAAAATCAACAAAGAAATGCTCCTGAGGTTTTTTCTAATTTATTGTACCAGGATGTTGTTGGGTGGCTCTACCTCTGCGTCACATGTGACTGTTAGTTTGCTTCTTGGACTTTGACCCCATTTCTTATTAAAAAAAGAAGTAATCAAGAATACACAGTAAATCTCTTTGTAGAGGAATACAATTTTATACAGAGCCTTCATCAACTTTGGACACCCAGTAAGAAAATTTCTCTTACAGCAAAAATCTTGAATTAAAAGAGCAGAAACTTACCAGAAAACGTTGGATGATCTGGAAGATGTCTAACTGCTGTGATCTGTATACTTTCTGGCAGTAAACAATTACAGAAAGAACCTGAAACTTCAAATAAAATCTCCTCGATCAGATTGGGAAAAAAATAAAACTGGACCCCAAAATCCAGTTTTAGCAGCTAGGCTATATAACCCACATTTATATTATTTGCAAATATAAAAAGCAACGTTGGTTATTAAACAGTTATTGTTAACATGCAAACAGTGGGCCAGGCATAGCTGGATCCAGCTCTAACATATATTCCAACAAAGAGCCACATTTAGAGTTGCGTAATTTATTTATTTTACAAAAATAATTGGTTACTTGAGCGTGCAGAGTGCTAGGCCTAGAAGATCTCCAGTGGACTAGAAAGTAGCTTCTCATATAACATGATATGTGACAAACCTAATCGAGCCATCCGATTTACCCATCCAGGAATAGGCTTTCCAGTTAATCGTTTACAGACTTCATCAGTAAAGTGGTTGCAATTCTTGGCAATCAAATGGTAAGTGTCTCCATGATATTTTGCAGACAGGTGTTCTATGAATGACTGAAATTCCGATCGAGACAAGTTGGTGCTGCCCAATAACACAGACCGTCGAAAAATAAAGCCTGGACAACTTCTTGGTTCCACCTCAAACACCCCACTGGTAGGGTACTCATGGGCTCCGAAGCCATACTCCATGCCATGTACTGATTGAAAGATTAGTTGCAACAAATTAGTGCGCATAAATTTTCAAAAAAGAAATACTGTAGAAAACATGGACAGGTTGATATATTATTCACACAAACCTGATACTAGAGTAAAATACAAATCACTGAATTTGAAACATTAAGATAGTTAGAAAATATCAATTCAGTTTGGTTTCACTTGCCAACTAAAACTGAGATCAATTTGAAGTGCTGTTACGGATTATCAAATTACCACAGCTGTTAAAATTACTTTTAGCCAGATAAGAATTAAAATGCTTTTTTTTTTTTTTTTTGCTTTAGGAGTTTGAGAGGGCAGTTGTTTGTGCCTCGATTTCCTAAGAAATTTTTCTCCTGACTAAAAAAAGTGAAAGCGATCTTTCCTGTTAGACCACTTGCATATAACTATCTACAAATAGCCACAGTCAGTGATTCAGATTAGATCACTGCCAAATGCTGATAGGAACTGTAGAAAACACATGTGAAGCAAGCAAATAACACCAAAAAGGTTTAAAGGAGTCTTGCAGCATTATCTGATAAAATAACCCTAGTGCCATCAAATATTATGAGATGTGATAAGCTGAGATCTGATGGCACTGCCTTAAAAGCACCCATAACAACGCATTCTAAAGACAGTACCATGCTTGTAGGTGAAGTAGCAAACTCAAACTTGAGGGATCTTGCAGTCATGAGAATTCTAAGTTGAGGGATAGAATGCTACAAAACTTGAGTGGTTTTCTTGTAGCCCTTCCTGGTAATCACTTGATTCCATACCTAACTGATGTCAGCTATTAGGCTATCTGTCCCGGTCCTGCACACAGTAAGCAACTAGGCACAGCACAGCACCGGTGATTTTAACTATAGTAACCTTGAATTATCACATCCTAATTAAGCCTTTCCAGGAAAAAGAGTGTTAAAACCTTCCATCATCTTGCCAAAAGAAATTCATATCTCAGGGTCATACTAATGAACATCTAGAGGAAACTATCCTACATCCAGTACTAAGTTTTCCTTTTAACTCCAAAAGGAAAAGCTTCAATCAGATGTGACTAAGCCATCTCATGTCCACTATATTAATACACAATGTGGTTAATTTCAAACAAAAGAACCCTAGAGAGGAGTGTAACGAGAGGAGAATTGGGCCCATGTGTCTAGTGTACAGAAAAAGCTTCACTAACCTCACATACAGTTAGCCCTATCCAATCTGACCAGTGATTCTCAATCATGCAAATTTGAAAAGATGTTAGCACTTCCCCACAAAAAAAGCAAACATATTAAATATGAAATATGTTTCAGTATTCCAAATCATCTATATTGTATCTCTAACAATACTGCTGCCAAAAAGAATAAATGAACCCAAAATCAATGAAATTAACTCTGTATTGTTAGAGATACGCTATAGATTATTTGCAATATTTAAACATATTTCGTATTTCATATGTTTGCTTTTTTGTGGGGGAGTTTTAACATCTTTCCAATTTTCGCTGGTGATGCAACATCACTGGTGTTATTAAATTTCATATTTAACAACCAATTAACTTCACAAAAAAACAAGTAATAGAGAGAAACTAGAGGGCAAGCATTTCTATTTGAAAACCATATAGTGGCAAACAGGGGGGAATTGCCTAAATGAAGGGGAGTTGCTTATGCATAATGAAATTATAAGGCCACATCATTAGTCAGTTTCCTTGCAAGTTAATGCAACCATTTTCTTCATGGCTACACCCAAATAACTTAAATAATCTCATCAGAGTTCAAAAAAATATAAAACTTTAAGAGATTATATTATCTAAATGATATTAACATAAAGAGTAGTGAAATCCACACTTTGCAACATACAATATTGTTTGCTAATGAGATTGAACATTTGGATAACATTTTTCAAAATTTTACAGAACCTAATATAGATGAATCAAACTTTCTTTTCCACATTATATTTAAAAGTTGAAGGTAAATTATCAAAGCAAAAGAAGTCCGTCACAGTCAACATTTTCTTTCTAGTGTGCAACACAATACATTGTGGTTTCACAGTCTGGCATGATACAGATTTTCCAAGGCAGTTATTCAAGTGCTTGTGAGTTTCTATGGTTGTTCTTCCAAATATTGAGCAGATTTAATAAAGGTCTGCTTCTTATCATCTCCGTCTTCCCTTGTTTATATATTTCCATTGCATTTTCCTGCACCCTCCCTCCTTACAGTAATTGTAGGAATACTTCATTTTTCCAATAAAAAATTAGGGAAGTCTTGTGAGCAGTGTCGTTCAAATTCCCTTGCAGTAGGAAATGCTGCTTAGCACGATCTTTTTAGTGAACAATGAGCATTTCTAAAAGTTAGCCTATTTCCACAAATACATGGTGTCACCACAAAGTCCACAAAGAAGAGACCATCCGTCCTTGCTCACAATCTCTTCCAGTTTATAACTTTCATTCTAAAAGTTTGTGAACGTGCAGACCTCTGAAGAAAATAAACTAGCACAAATCTGCTCTTTGCTCCCTCTAGATTAATTTAGGAAGATTGAGATGAGTTATGTTACATGTGCAGGATGACAGACATAAGAAAATTTGGATTGTGAATGTATCCTCCCAATGAAACAATAATTATTCTATTAGCATCTATAAAGCTAGATAATTTGCATATTTGTAAACAATATCTCTTTTGAATTAAATACAAAAAAGATTGCATTGCTTGCTTTCAGAATTAGAAGCACATTTAAGTCGCTATTTTACTGTATATTGCATCTTTTACTCCATGTCCACTTCATATTGGTCGAAACATTCTTTGACTGTGATAAATGCATCATAGAGATACATCTGTCCATGTCTCGAGATATCTTTGACTCTTATTTGCAAGAATCCTTTACTCTTAGGTGATCAACCCCATTGCAAACGCAAACTTCTTGTGTTGATCCTATAAAAAATGGTACACTTCTCTGGCTCATGATTCCCTCATCATGAATTTCAGCCTATCTTAAAAAGTCTCCAAAAATAGAAGTTTTACCCCAACATACCCCAACACCAAGAGCAAAATGAGAAATCTATGCAGGTCGAACAGTGATTATCACTTGTAGTTTCCATTAGTCCACAACTATCATGCCAAAAGTGAAAAACCTAGAATACTCTCACAAGAAGCAAAATTCAACTAGAAATGCCAAAATTATGCACAATTAAGCAGGGAAAAAAAAGATTCTATCATCCATTAAAAATCAATAAATTACCTTCAATACCGGAATGGAAGATCCCAAGACCAAACCAGTAGAGGTAGTTATTTATAGGTGTAAGATCATATATGTTAAGATACAACATCACACGACTGCTCCCTCCATTACTCTGCTCCTTCTCCGAGCTTGTACTCGAGCTCGAGCTCAAAGGAAACAACCGCATTGTTTGCAATCAACAACTCTGCAATTTATAGTCCAAAATTTCTATATCACAAGCTCACCATCCTCTACATCAATTCAACAGAGCCCTTAAAAATCATAATAACAGAAATATTACAAGAGCAGCATGGAAAACTGTAGCTACGAAAAGTTTAAGCAAGCAGTCTGGTTGCTGTGAAAAGTGAAAAAAGTAGGGGGGGGGGGATAAAAGAAAAATATGCTGACTGTTTAGTTTTTTTTAATTCTTTCTTGCATTTTCTCGGAAAACAAATAGAGGATACAAAGAGAGAGTTAGTTTACCAATAAACTGAGAGTGGAAGGAATTGAAGCGACAAACCCTAGCAAGAATAAAAAATTAGATACAAATAAACAGAAAAGAATTCAATTCTAACAGAAAAGAAATGGCAATATTTATTTATGAATGTAAGCGCAGAGAGCGTACGGAAGATTTTGTAAATATAGATAGATAGATTGATAATTAGGAAATTGGGTTTCTCAGGTGTGAGAGGATTTGAATCAATTTCCGCTGTTCTTGTATTTCCTTCCAAGGGAGGAGAGAAAGGGAGATAGATAGCTTCAATAATTAGAGCTTCTACGTGATAAAGTTAATTTTTATTTTTATTATTATTAATTGATTGATTTATGGATTAGGAAATTGTGTGTCACCCTCCTCCATTTTCTTTTTTTAAAAAAAAAAACATTCCATAATTCCGTATCTCTCACAGTATCACATGTTTCTCATTATTACTGTACCAACTACCAAATATTAAAAGCAACGTTGGTTATTGGGTTTCTCAGTGATTATTTTTAAAATTTTAAAATGGCATAGATTTGTTTAAATTCGTATTTGAAATTGTGTTTTTTTAAATTTTAATTTTTTTATTTAAAATTATTTTTTTATTATTTTAATCCGCTACATTAAAAATATTTTTAAAAAATTAAAAAAATAACCACTGCTTTATTATAAATTTTGCTGGTAAGTGTCCACTGGACAACTACATAGTTGATATTCAATCTATGGTTTATTTATTCCACAAATTATCTTTTATTTTCTATGTAATAGTTTTCAATATTGTTCGTTTTGGATCTCAAGGTTAAGAGAATTTTTTTTTTTTTTGTATTAAAATTAAATTCTCTCTATAGAGTTTTTTTTATTTAAAAAAATATTTATATCCCTATTACACTGTATTTACAGAAAAACCTTTCTTCTAATATTTTTAAAAAAATCATTTTTTTAAATCATAACATATCAAACAAGCTATTTTGCTAAGAAGGTGATTCTATCGAATCAAATCAAATTAATGGACTTCATGTTAACGCATTAGATGATTAGCTTGTTTTAGCGATAATTATTATTTTTTTGTTATAATATATTTTTTATTTTTTAAAATTTATTTTTAACATCAATAATTTAAAAAACATTAAAAAATTAATTTTAAATAAAAAAAATTATCTTTTAAAAAACAACATGTTTATAGCAAAAACAAACAAAATACAAGGTAACGAAGAATAAAAAAGTTTTATATACAGACAAACACAGAGAGAGAGAGACATATGTTTTACTTTTCCTGGACAACGTGCTGCCTCTGCAAGAATGGAAAGGAACGTATGATCCAAGCTTTCTGCAAAAACACAAAATGATTGAACATTCTATCAGATAAAAACATTAGTTACAGTCCAAAACCAGTGGCGAAGTGGAAATTTTTCAGTT
>Ga0325400_1002007_pt1 | contig 17414 bp, 6 predicted proteins | sample PopdelMetagenome_2_FD_205662 | JGI IMG/M metagenome (GOLD analysis project Ga0325400, IMG submission 205662) | Populus deltoides microbial communities from Bellville, Georgia, United States - Xylem-PdKOR-R1 | ecosystem: Host-associated > Plants > Phyllosphere > Stem > Wood/Secondary xylem... | reverse complement strand
AAAAAAAAATTATTTGAATATTAAATTACATCATTGCCCTCTACCAAACTAACAATTAACAGAAAAATCAAGAGCAAAAGACCCTAATACCCCTGGCCCCAACGAATTAATTTTTTAATCCAAGGGTACATGTGTAATTCTACTATATATATATATAGAATACAAATTCCTATATATCCCTATTGGAAACTATTTTTGTTGTTTTACTTTTTATTAAAATATTAAAAATATGAAAATACTCTTAAACAAACCACCCTGTAAAAATACCAATATGCTCCTGAATAAAAGGCAAACCATTTTTTTCTTCTTGAAGACTACAGGTGTTATTTCACTCTATTAAAAAAAATATTAATCCGAGTAATTTTTAGAGGTAGATCAACTGGTTAGATATTAATTTTATTTTTTAATAGTTACGAGTTTGAGTTTTTTTAAATTTACTGGAAATTTATATAACCCTTAACTTTAAAAATTATAAAATTAATAAGGATACCTACAACACTCCAAATACCAACTATGGTAATAATAATAATTAAAAAAAAATAGAGAGAGAATACTAATCCGAGTATATAGCCGCAGTGAATAATGAATATGCGTTCTCCTTTAGTATTTTTTATTTTTTTATTTATAGCTCTTTTAGATTGGAAATGGAATAATAAAGAGTAAAGAAAAGCCACACATGACATGATTCTTGAGCGAGGCTCCTCCATCGAGATATCTTTTCCTCGTTCTTGCTATCTAAACCTTTAACTGAGATTTTGGTCTCATCCCTTTGTCCTGTCTCTTGTCTCTTCTCCATTCAAGGTGAGTTAACTGCTTGCTTTCCTTTTCATTTCTACTCCTATGGGTCCTTTTCTTTTCGGTTGGTGGTTCCTTCTCTTCCCCATTACACCTCCTACTACTCTATCTCTATGCATTGTTGTGGCACTCAACTTCTCTCTAGTTTTTAAGTGATTTTTGCCTTTACTGTAAAATTCTCTGTCGGTGCAGATTGGCTTTGATGGCTCTGCTTTTCTATTTTCAACTTTTGCTCTTTTCTTTCTCTTCAGTTGTCTAGTGTAGGATAGGCATTTCATTGCCTAGATCTGGCTGGCTGGCTGGCTTCAATGCTTATTTTTCTAGTAAAAGAAACTTTGTTTGCTCTTAATAATGCCGGCTCAAAATCAAATATGTTAACAAATCTTAGTCTTCTTCTGTTATAATTGCACCCATCACTTGTTTTGGTTTGCCAAATCTTTTTTTTATATATATCTTCTGGGTTATTTCTTTCTCAACCAGCCTCAAATCTCTGTATCAATGAGTGCTGAATCTGATTTAAGTATTTTGAATTTTGTTCTTGGGGGTTGAGAGCATTTTGCAAGTAGATGATGAAGTTGGAATGGAAACAATCCTTTACTGACAAACATATTGGATTCCACGTCACTTTTATTTCTTGACACACTCTATGCAAGTACTGAACATCTGTTTTTTTTTCCTCTCTTAAACTACAGCAACATTCATTTTTATATGTCTGCTGTGAATAATTCATATTGTATCATTTTAATTTGGGTTCTACATCTGTGTTTATGTCAATCCGCCCGTCATTTTATTATCTCTGTTCGGTTGAATGTTTTAACAATCTGATTAACCCAATTCATAATTTTATTGGGTAACGTTTTCTTTCTTTCTTGTTCACTTCCATCATCCTTGCAATAATTTCCCGAGCTTTAACTATTTTTTGATCCTTCTTCTTGTTCTTGCACCTCCTTTCCCTTGTTTTTTTCTTTAAGCTTGCTGTGTTGCCAGCCTTCAGTTTTGGTATTCGTCAATAAATATAACTGGCAGTCGATATAACAGAGGATCCGGAACTCGTTTCATTGATGTGCATATTGTTAGAACACTCATTTTATATTTTAAAATTTGTACTTGTTAAAGTAATGGTTATACCTGAACATGTTAAAGTAAGTTGAAGCATTGCATGATGTGAGTTTGATCTCCTGTTCTCTGCAAAGATAAACTCTCCTTTCCTTTTAGGTTGTTGGGATGGCCAGTGGAATAGATGCTGACGCACCTTTGGATTATGCTACCATTCAGATTTTTCCAACCAAAAACAGGTTAGTCCCCGCCCTTAAAACATAGTTTAAGCATTTTGGCCTAGATGCTTTATATTATTGAACAGTTAAATAATTAAACTGATCTGCTACACGGGCCAATTTTTTCTTCAGCTCAACGGCAAAAAATGATTTCCCAGTTCTGGTGCATGGCTTTGCTCCAAGAACAACCATTTCAAAAAAAAAAAAAGTCAAAGGAGGGGGCACAAATGTCGACTCATTGAGAAATGGAACTACTTTATATCTAAGATTATCCTTCAAAAAACCCCATATAAGAAGTACAAATATTGATTAATGTCCTGTCAATATTTAAGAGGTATAAAATGCTATGCTAGCACTTTCGTGCAAGAAATAAATATGATTATGTTTTACTAATTAAGGAGACCTGCACTTTTTGAATGGATCCAGGCTCTTTAGGGGGCGGGGGGCAGTGTTGAGCTAAAATTTTTCATTTTTTTAGGCGGAAGGGGGTGAAAGCATTCATGGTTCTAGTTTCCTTTGATAGTTAGCTCTGTCCTGCTTCCTAAGCTTGGCGCCATTGATTGCATTTATCCTTCAAATTTGATAGATATTACTCTCATCACTAAGTATATAGAGGCATTTCTTTTCAGTTTTTTCTATGTTCTTTTTTTTGGTAAATCTTGGTTGGTGGTGAACTTCTCTTACATGCCCACTGTTATTTTAGGTATGAGATATTTGTTTGTGGTGATGATGAAGTCGAGAGATTAGCTGTTGGCCTACTGGAGCAAATCTTGCCACATTTGCCAGAAGTACATAAAATTTATGCTAAAGGATCTAATGCTATCTTCAAACTACAAGTAACAGGAGAACTCAGCAATGTACCATGGTTCACAAAATCAACTTTGAACAGGTTCTTGTAATTTAGATGTGCATCTTTCTTTCTGTTGATTTTTATTGCAAATGTGGGTGCTTGCTTCTCCTGTTACTAAAACACTTGTAATTTTGTCAGATTCCTGCAACTTGCTGGCTCACCTGATTTAGTGAATACCAGCAGGATTATCGAGGGTGAGATTTCTCAATTGGAGGAAGCCAGAAAATTTCATCTTTCTTTATATGCTCAGGTCAGTTGTACCCTTTCTTTTGTGATATTATATTGTCTACAGTGTCTTGTTAACAAAAAAATGATGTTGTCAGGGGCATCAGGATCGTTCTCAAAGTGGGGAAACAGGTAAGTTTTCTAAAGAAAGATTGAAAGTAGATACTTGTTATGTTACTCATGATTCTAGAAAGTAGAGTTTTATTAAATATGATCCAATATTCGTACTGGTAATTTTCCATTACCAACAAAGGAACTCCTGAAATGAATCAGTTTAAGATGCTATATGGTTTTTATCACTTCATCTGTAGCAAAATTATAGTCATAAAGTTGTTTTATAAGCAGTGAGTTATAAGGAAGTATAAAATGTGCGAGATATAGTCATCAACTTGATGATTTTTAAATACTCATTGACTCTGTCTGGCCACTCCACCTCCATCAAAAACAAGAGATGCTCTTTCTCATCTAAAATCGTAAACAATGTGGTCTCCATGAACTAAACTTGTTTTCACAGGTGATTCCAATTCATGCCATATTTATGTTTGACAAAATATATAATGTTTGCATCATAGGAAGTTCAAGCATACGAGTCGACTTCTGTTGTCATGGTAGTAGTAGTTAGCTATTGTGCTCTATGGACATATTGGCTTAAAACAATGTGGTGCTTGCATTGAATCTGCTGAGATCTTCTGAGTTCAGTTTTTATCAAATGTTAATTGTGTATCTTTCCTTATATGACAGATGGAAATGACTCAATTGAGACAGAACCAACACTCAAAGTAATTGCTTTTACCTTTCTGTCTTTATAAGCTCTCTCTTATTTGTAAATTGGATTACGTTATATTAAATGTCATAACAACTAAAATAGGTTGTTTGGACCTATTTAGGCTGAAGTGAAAATTGCATTATCAGATACATCAAAGTAAGTTCTTCTGATTGCTTGTTTTTTCCAATTTTCTTCCATATTGGTTGCATATCCTCTAAGCTATTAATGACTATATTCCCAGGAATGAATTGCTGCGAGCTATGGATCTGAGGCTTACAGCATTAAAAAGAGAATTGGCTACAGCCCTAAACTGCGCTTTTGGTGACATCTGCTCCTGTAAAGAAATCACTTATTTAGTAGAGTTTTGTGAATATTTTGGCGCTACAGTTCTTAAGTAAGTCAACCACAAAAACAAATTGTGCATTGGTGTTCTAAATTCCTAGTTTTCAAAAAAAATTATAGTTGCAGCCTCACCTTACTTTTAGTGTTTACTTTAGTTTTTAAATGTATAGAATATTATATTTCTGACTCTAGATTTCATCTGGTATGTATCAGGAATTCTTTATGCAAAATCTTAGAATTGAGCCAAAAGGGTGAGGCAGCTGTACTTCTAAATGATGACAAAAATTCATCAACAATTGACAAAGTAAGTAAGATGGATGAAGATACTCCAATTTCAAGACCGATATATTCAATACTACCTGTAAAATATGGTGTTTCACCAGCCAAGGCTGCCCAGGTTGAGCGACAGAGCTCAATTGATAGTGAGGAGTCTTCAGACTCTAGTGATCAAAATAAAAAATCTGCAGAAAGAAGTCGAGCTATTTCAAGATCAGCAGCACCCAGAAGGTCAGCATCCCCATTGCGGAGGGTTCAAATTGGGAGAACTGGATCACACAGGGCAGCTGCACTAACAATTAAGAGCCTCAATTTTTATCCTAACAGAGAAAGGACATCATCTCATAGAGATGAAGCTGAAATTAGTAGGGAGGATGAAGGATCAGAACAATCCAATAAGAAACCTGAGAGTAATGTCCAAAGAATGAGTGTTCAAGATGCAATCAGTCTTTTTGAAAGAAGACAAAAGGATCAAAGCATAGATGCCCAAAAAAAGAGCTCATCGTCGAACATTTCTCTTTGTAAAAATAAAGCTGTTTTAAGAAGATGGAGTTCTGGTGTCACAGAATGTTCCAGTCTCTGCCAACAAGAACTTAGTTCTGAAGACTCTGTTCCTCTGCCTTGCAATGATATTGCAGATAAAGAAATCTCGATGAATTTGATCCAAGAAAATTTAGAGTCTGATATTACATCAGGATGTCAAAATCCTGTTGATACTGCTGAAGCTGATGGAGAGTTGGAAAGATGGGAAGAAAAGGGACAGCATGTAGTGGATTTTGAAACAGATGCTAATGCTGCACATGGAAAGGAAACAAATGGAAGGACACCAGACTCGGTGGAATGGAATCGACAAAAGGAAGCAGAACTAAACCAGATGTTGATGAAAATGATGGAAAGCCGGCCTGTGAAAACCCAAAAGCCTAAAACTGTCAAAAACCAAAATATCCCATCTGAGCAGAGGGGTGGATTTTATGATCACTACAAGGAGAAGGGGGATAGGAAACTTCGAGGAGAGAATGCTGAAAAGAGAGCAGGAAAAGAAGCGGAATTTAGAGTGATGCAGCAAATTCTTGATGGGAGGAAAGCTGAAATAGCTGCGGTAGATGTAGAGGATGTTGGTAAGAAGCATCTGCTAAGCAGAGCCCAAAAATCTATCAAGAATCCATCTCAACCTGCAAATCTCAGAAAAGACAGCCCAAAATCTTCTGTCACTAAAAAGGTTTCATCTAAAACATCGAACTTGCCTGCCAATCGTAAATCATGGCCATCAACACCACCAATCAGAGAACCATTATCATCTCTATCAAAAACTCCTTCAGGGATCTCATCTGCTGGTGCCACACCAAGAAGTCGGAAACCCCAGTCTACAGCATCACTTCCTCGATCAAATCCTAAAGTTGAAAGATCCCAGCCACAGCACAGAAATGTGAAGGAAACAAGAACTGAAGCTGACAGGAGGTTGAAGGGAGTAAAAGAGAAGATGCAGCAAACTGTAATGAAAAGTGGAAAAACAAAAAAAACAAAAGTTGCTGCAGTTGCTGAAGATTGTACTGATGTCGTTCCATCGAAGCCTAGTTTCTATAATAAGGTTACCAAAAAAAGCAGTGTAGTGCCAGTGGAATTGAAACCCTTCCTCCGCAAGGGATCTAGAAGTGGCCCTCCCATTGTGAAAAAGACAAGAGCTTCCCAGCTGCTGGAGTCTTCTGTAAACTGTGGGAATAAGTCAGAAACTAAAGAGAAAGTGACTAAAGAGAATGAGGTGGTTGTTAATGCTTCTGTCCAGATTAGCGAGCATGAAGATCAGGATGATGTGCCAGCGAGTCATTTTGATGCTGCTACGGAGTTGGAAACTGTGGAAAATGGCCATCAGAATTCTAGTGAGATGGAGAACTTCAACGAGGTTGTCACTGATGCAGATGATAGCTTCAAATATATGGTTCAATCTTCAGCAAATTTCCAGTTCCAAGAAGATTCAGTTATCTCCCCTAGTGCATGGGTGGAAATAGAAGAGCAACAGAATCTGCCTAGCACGAATGATGACACAACTCAACATAGCTCTCCAGTCCATGTTGCACCTGTAGGATTGCCTAGTGAAGGTGTTCGTCATTCTCTTTCACAGATGCTGCAAGAAGACAATAATAGTGAACCTGATACTGTCGAGTGGGGAAGTGCTGAAAATCCTCCTGCAGTGGTATATCAAAAGGATGCTCCCAAAGGGTTGAAGAGGCTTTTGAAGTTTGCTCGGAAGAGTAAAGGAGATGCAAATATGACAGGTTGGTCTAGCCCGTATGTTTTTTCTGAAGGAGAAGATGATGGTGAGGAATCCAAAGCTATCAATAAGAGAAACACTGACAATCTACAGAGAAAGGCAGCCCTTCATTCGAAAGACCATGGGAAGCAACAGAGTTCTTTCTTTGAAGGATATGACAGAAATTTGAAAGCTCACGAACTTCCATTGGGTACTTTTGCTTCCTGGCTTTAGCCATTCTTTATTTTTGTTTTTGTTTTTGTTTTTGTTTTCTCAATAAAAGCTGGATATTTTAGAAGTGATCTTTTCTTTCCTCCCCTTGCATGCTTAATTTACCGGCAATAAAAAAAACCAAAATGCTACATATAACTGCATCGAATATTCTGGTTGCAGCTCAATCAAACATAAGCAAATTCAATGCCCAGAGTTCGCATCAGTTGCATAAGGGTCATTTCTCAACTGCATCCTCTACAACTAAAGGTTGTTATCCATGTTCTCTGTGCTGTGTTCTTTATTGGCTTTTCCTCCTTGCATGTACGCTAGAGTAATTTATATTTTTTTTTGTCTCTCTCCTCACTTCTTTAGTGGTCAATTTAAGTAGACTTTGACGTCCTCTAATATTCTTGTCTCAGCAACAAGGTCATTCTTCTCTCTTTCAGCGTTTAGGGGCAGCAAACCAAATGAGACCAAGTTCCATTGATATTGGGATGAATGTAAAATATCAGTCATTTGTTTCCTCCTAGAATCCACATACAAGGCTACGCTTGGCTTCTGGGAAAAATTTCCTTCATCTTCACTCACAGTTCCTGTATAGTTCTGCTCGCATTTCAGAGGGCTGGACCATCCTTGTGTTTCCGCATGTTACACTGACCAAGGGTATTGCATATCGAGCAGATGTCTAGTATCAGTATTAGTATTCTGCAGAACATACGGATTCTTGCATTTTACAAACTCTCTGCCTGTGGAGGATGTTCAACGCCAAAGAATCCATTATCAACTGACCTATTTGTTTGGCTGTATTATTAATTCACTTCATTGTATGATATTGAATCCATTAACAACAGATGTCTAGTATCAGTATCAGTATTCTACAGAACATACGGATTCTTGCGAGGATGTCAAATGCTAATGAATCCATTAACAACTGACCTATTTGTTTGGCTGTATTATTTTTTCACTTCATTATATGATATTGAATTTGAAATCTTTGAGGTTTAACTTGTTATGTTTACATAATGTATGCAGATTTGTTTATGTTTCATTACATGGATGTTTTGCAGCTAATTTGCTTACATTAAGAACCAAGATAAACCAGGATTGTCAGCAAGGATTGCACACACACAGAGTACACGCAACTTAAGAATGTAGCAGGATTCTTACACGACAAGAAGCAGAATTTTATACATTTCAAGGATAGATGGGTATATTATTCAAATCAATCTGTAAGAAGTCAAGTTAAACACACTCTAGCCTAACCAACATAGGAAACATGTACAACTAATTCTATACTCTATACAATCAACTTACAAAAATGTCACAACACCTGATTTTTGATGAGGAAGTGGAGGGGCAGAAGTTGCACGCGCGCTAAAAAGACGATTGTAGGGTTACAATCTGACATGAAGAAAGAAGAGCAGAATTGTATTCTTGAATAAGCAATTAAGAATTGCCACGTAGTTAGTAACAGTTGGAGAATTGGTTAACAGTTTGAAATTATTAGTAGAAGCACAGTTAGAATTGAAGGGAAATTCAATGTATAAAAGGAACGATACCGGTAACATGTAAATCAAGAAATAAAACTAAGAAAAGTCTGCAATAGTAGTTCAATCTCTCTCTCTTCTTCTATTTCTACCTCTAAATTCTTTTATCTCCTTTTGTTAAGAAGAGGTCTTAATAAATTGGTATCAGAGCTTAAAAGATCCACACTATCATACTTAACAATTAAACATGGTGGAAAATAATAAAGTTAAAGTATTGGAAGAGCAAGGAAAGAAAATGGAGGAACAAATGCAATGAATGCATGAAGAACTTCAAGATCAACTGTAGAGTAGGGGCATGGAGAAATTTTGCTAAATCAGAAACTGTGAGAGGAACAAAACAAAAAGAATGAGCAATTCATTCCATTGCTGACTCAATAATGGCTACCTTACAAATCATAGTGAACAATCAAGAAGTTGAGAAGGAAGGAAGAAACACTACATTCCCTTGTGTGAGGAATAATTCAATTTTTGACGGATCCTACCACATCCAAAAATTTATACAAGAATGAAGGAGGTGAATTCTTACGAAGGTTGAAAGTTGGGATATAATACGGCTTTACTGAGAATTAAGTTATCAACCGAGAGAATCCATGGGGTTCGATAAGGAAGTGCTTGAAATATCTTAAGCTACATCTCACCCTAATTTGTCAATGGGTTAAAATAGCTTCCATGTATTTAGAAGGAAAAGCTAAGGTATGGTTTGAAGGGCACATTCATAGTAATAAGGATGTGGCACATTAGGATGACTTTACAAAGGGAATTTGTATGAGATTGGGTAGTAAAGAAAATGTGGTAGAAGAATTCAATAATTTGATATAAAAGAAAAGGATGAAAGAATACATAGAGAAGTTTGAAGAGCTTAAATTTCTAATGAAAGCCAAGAATCCTACTCTACCAGAATCTTACTACATTTTCAGTTTCATTAGTGAACTTAAAAAAAGATATGAAGCCAATGTTGAAGATCTTGAAGCCTATTACTTTAATGTAGGCTTTTGAACAAGACAAATGGCAGGAAGAATAAAATCTTGTTATGGTAAAAAAAGTAGGATTTTCACAAGATCAATTGTTCTTGTTGGCCTGAGTAGATGGACAAACACTCAACCTTCAAGGCTTTATAACCAAGTCAAGAATGATACAATTCAAGGATCAGACAACCTTTTGAATCTTTACATGAGTACAGAAGATGTCTTGGACAATGCTATAAGTGTGGTGAAAAGTATAGTCTTGGTCATCTAAACAGCTAAAAGGGTACATCTAATGAAGGAAAATGATAAAGATGCGGAAGAATTTGTGGAAGCTATGTAAGAAGGCAATAATGAGATTGATGTTGAAGATATTGAAGAATATAACTTATCTCTGAATGCATTGGTAGAGAGCTACGTTCATAATATTATCAAGATCAAATAATTTATCTTGGAAGGAATCTAGTGATCTTAATTGATACTTGAAGTACTCATATCTTCATTGACAAGAAAGTTGTTAAAGAAGTTAAGGTAGTTTTAAAAAGAACTACTATATTAGCTATAATAGCAACCAAAAAAAGTATAATGAAATGCAATGCTTATATCCAAAATTCTCATGGTTCATAGAAGGATATCGATTTCAGGTTGACATGAGGTTGCTAAAATTAGAGAGTATGACATGGTCTTAGAGATACTAGTTAATAAGATATTCTCCTGTCATGTTTGATTTCATCAAGATGAAGATTTCCTTTAAAAAATAAGGGAGGATAATTGAGTTAAAAGAAATGATTGAAGATGTCAAATTACAAATGATGGCAACGTTAAAAATCCATAAGAACTTGAAGGAAGCCATATATGGCGTTGTTGGTCAGTTATTTTCTGTTGGTAAGTTATTTTCTCTATCAATTTTAGAGGAATCAAACAAGAACATTGAGAATACAAAAGTTAAATAATTGTTGGAGGAATTCCAATCTGTATTTGCTGAACTAAGGAGTATACCACCAATAAGGAAGCTAGATCATAAATCCTTCTTATTCCAGGGGCTAAACTAGTAAATATTAGGCCCTATAGAAGTTATTTCATTCATAAAGAGGAAATAAAATAATAGGTGAAAAAGATATTGTCAAATGAGGTTATCCAATATAGTTCCATCCCCTTTATATCTCCAGTCATTTTGGTTAAGAAAAAAGATAATACATGGAGATTCTATGTGGATTATAGGCCTTACCATTAAGAATAAATTTTCAATACCTCTAACAAATGAATTGTTAAATGAGCTCAATGGATCCAATTACTTTTCAAAACTGGACTTGAGATTAGGATATTATCAAGTAAGGATATATGCAGAAGATATAGAGAAAACAACATTTAGAATTCATCATAGGTATTTAAGTTCAAGGTAATTCCTTTCAAGTTAACTAATACCTCAACTACTTTTCAAGTTTTAATGAATAGTGTGTTGAAAACCTTATTTGGAGAGATTTGTGTTAATGTTTTTCGATGACATCTTGATAAATAGCTTCACAATAGAATTGCACATGAGAACTATTTTGGAGATACTAATGAACATTCATATATTTGCAAAGTAGTTTAAATGTTCATTTTATAAGGAGAAAATAGAGAATCTAAGGCATATTGTTTCTACAAAAGGTGTTGAAATTGATCCTAAAAAGACTGAAGATATGAATAATTGTCTTATTTCACGTCTGTTAAAGAATTAAGAAGTTTCCTTGGATTATTTGGCTATTACAAAAAAAACATTAAAAGTTTTGGCATTAGTAAATCACTTACTAATTTGTTGAAGATAAACAACTTCAAATGGAATGAGATGGCCTAAGAAACATTTGATAAACTTAAAAAGGCCTTGTGTGAAGTTCCAATGTTGGTTTTACTATATTTTCACAAGATGTTTGTGCTTGAAGATGTTTGTGCTTGAAACTGATGCTCATGGTATTAGATTAGGAGCAATATTGAGTCAAGAGGGAAGACCTGTAGCTTTTGTCAGTAAGGCTTTAGGTCCTTAACAAATAGAGTTATCTATTTATGAGAAATAATATATGACCATCTTAATAATAGTTGACTGGTGGAAACATTATTTAGAATATGATCAGTTTATCATAAAGATTGACCATGAAAGTTTGAAATATTTATTGGAACATAAAATACACACTCCAATGTAAAGGAAATTTTTGATAAAATTGTTGGGATTAATATATATCATACAATATAGAAGGGGAATAGAGAATTCGGTTGTAGATTCTTTGTCTAGAAAGGTTGATTTGTATAAAAATTAAATAACTTGTGAAGAAGCAAATGAAAAGGAATATTGTAGTTGTAAGACCCATGTTTTGGCCATCAGATCCAAACCCAAGTCTAGCCTAAACCCAAGAACGTAACCTAACCTAACCTATGTATTTAATGATAATTTAGCCAAAGAATTGATTTACCATTCTCCTATTTTCTTTCCATTTACCATGAATTTTCCTCTAAATACTAAGGAATCCAATTCTAAGCTTAAATTTTGGTTTTAATAAGGGTTGAAGAAACAAGTAAGTATCCTCTTTTTTTTTGTTATATTTTTTATTAGGGATTTAATGGCTGAATAATTAAAGAAGAGTTTAGGATTTTTATTATGATTTGATGATTGAACAATTTAAGAGATTGAATTAATGTTTTAAGGTGTTAGTTGGCTTAAAACAAATTGATTAGATGTCTGAAATTATGGGTCTTGAAGAACAAATCGATTGTTTTTGAGATCTACGAATTTGAAGACTAACATATCAGAATTCTGGAAATCCTAATCGACTGGTTGGTCTGAACTAACTGACCAATTAACTCGATGTTATTGGCCGACCGGTTGGCTTGTGGTGGTGGTCGAATGGTTATTCATTTTGGTTGATCAATTGACCAGCAATAAGGGTTAATCGAGTCTGTTAGGTTCAATCAATTTGTGGGCATGTTTGGGATTAATTGAGTGAATCAATTTGGCTTTATAATTATGTTTTGATCTTTAAGCTTAGAATTTCAATCTCTTATATTATTTTCTTCGAGTCATTTTTGAGTGTTTTTTGTATCTATTATAGGTTCTACCAACGATTGTACTAATGATCCTTAATAATCTCCAGTTTTGTATCTGTTTGTCTTTTGCTCTATTTTTTAGGCGAGTGAGATAATCTTTAATATACATATAATATAAATACTATATGTATGTTGATTATATGATAAGTACAATTGATAAATTCTTGAATATCTATATACATTGCTTTATTTTCCAAGTACTTATCCATTCTTGATTTTGCACTCGCATTCTGTTGAGTTAAATTCTATTTGATATGACATTCATTTGCTTTGATAATTATACGAATACCTATTATATCTTGATATCAATATACTTGTAAGTAACTCAATGCTAACGAAGAGTAGTTAATATATGTGCACAAAATATTTTGTATAACTAGTTGGTAAGAAAGGCACCAGCATATGACGATTGATCCTCCCACAATGATTGAGGATGTAAACCTAGTATGTTATCAAAACCTTGGGGTTTCATATGTTATCTAAGATAATGGCTTTGTCTGATCTTTGATATGTATTCCATTATCATATGTTATTATGCTTAATGTACATGTGTGTGTATATGTGTGTATTTCAATCCTTATACTTATAAATAGTTAAAATGTATATTAAATATTATTTCCCCACCAAGTTGGTTAAACTTACCCTTCAATTTTAATATTATTTTAGGTTTTTAGCTTTAGTTAGCAGGTTGACATTTGATTAAGAGTTCCTACTACTTTGTTTGTTGGTATGCCTTACTTACTTCTAAGAGGCTTTCTTATTCTTTATGATTCGATGTTTTAGACATTTTACTATTACACTGTTTTCATTCAACTTTAGATTTTTATTTCAAAGATTGAACTTTATTAAATGTAATAAGTATTTTGAATTATGAATTGTTTTATTGGTTTTGAAGAATATTTGAAACACTGCAAAATGCCACGTCAATTATATATTCTTTGTGATTCGATGTTTTAGACATTTCACTATTATACTGTTTTCATTCAAGTTTAGATTTTTATTTCAAAGATTGAACTTTATTAAATGTAATAAGTATTCTGAATTATGAATTGTTTTATTGGTTTTGAAGAATATTTGAAACACTGCAAAATGCCACGTCAATTACACACACACACATTTGTTTTATGATATGTATGTTCTAAGGCTTAATATAGGTGAGATGTTCCCGTGACACTACTCCTGCGTTGTCAGTTACGGACTTGAAATTTGGGTCATGACAATAGTATTCCTGCCTTGATAACAATAGTTCCAATATGGTACAAGGAAATCATCAAATCCTATAAGCAAGATCCTAAGTTAAATGTTGTGGCTGAGAAACTAGTTGTTGCTAATAGTTAACCATAATTTGCTTTTGCTAATGGAATACTGAGGTACAAGAGCAATATTATGATTGAAAGTGATGTGGAGTTGAGGAATAGATTAGTTGGTGTTACCTATGATTCTTATATTGAAAGACATTTAAGAGTTCAAAAATTATAGAGTTGAGGAATAGATTGGTTAGTGCTACCTATGATTCTTATATTAAAAGACATTAAGAGTTCAAAAATCCTTTAAGAGGTTAAAGGAATTGTTTTATTAGCTAACTATAAAATAATTGGTTAAACAGATAGTGGAAGAATATGATGTTTGTAAAATGGAGAAACTGGAAAAGATGACATATTTAAGCTTATTACAACCTCTCCCATTACTAGAGGGCATTTGAAGAAATATCACTATAGACTTAATTGAATCTCTACCAAAATCTAAAGGTAAAGATGCAATTATGGTGGTAGTAGATAGATTCATAAATTATGTTTATTTTATTGCTTTAATTCATCATTTTTCAGCATAAGATGTTGCTAAAGTATTCTTAGATCACTTATACAAATCTCATGGATTACCAGCTTCAATTGTGACTGTCAGGGACATGATAATTATAAGTGTGTTATGGAAATAACTATTTAAAAGGCTGAGGGTTAAACTTGTCATGAGTTCTACTTACTACCCTCAAATATATATGCAAATTGAAAAAGTGAATCAACACCTCGAAACATACTTATGATGTATGACAATGTATAATTCTTAGAGGTGGCATTCATGGGTGTTATTAGCTTAGTGGTGGTATTACACAAACTACAATTCAGCCATCAAAATATGTCCTTTCTAGGCATTATATGATTATTCTCCTTCTAATAGGGAGATAATAACATAAGAAGTTTCACCAATAGCTTTTATGAAAGACTTATTGTTGGTAAGGGTACATACAGATCACATTTTTTGAAATAAGTTAAAGTTAGCAAGGCACAAGATGAAACATATAACTGACAAAGAAAGGACCAAAAGTGCATATAAGGTTGGTGATATAGTCTACCTGGAATTATAACCTTAAAGATAGATAAGCGTAGTTCTAAGAAATGGTTTTAAGCTTAATCTTAGATTTTATGGCCATTATAAGGTGATTCAAAAAGTTGATATTATGGCCAATAAATTATAGCTTCTGGATTATGTTTTAATTCATCCATTACTTACAAGGAAGGTTGGAGATAATTTAGTACTATATTCTAAGTTCCCAGTAGTGGATGAGTATGGAAAAGCCAAGGTAACTCTAGTAGCAATCTTAGACAGGATATTGATGAAGAAAAGCAATAAGACTGCTAGCATGGTTGTTAAAAATGCGTTTTAACTCGTAAAATCGTACGATTTTATGAGTTAAACCCCATCAAATGTGTAGAAATAGAGACAAAAATAAAAAAATCAGTAAAATCGCATAAAAACGGGTCAAAATTGCATAAAATACTTAAATCACAAAAAACGTTAAACACGTTACGTTTTCACGATTTAACCAAAATGTCACCGAATGCAAAATTAGAAATGCAAACAATTTTGACTCAGTGGACTGCATCTCTTTTTTTTCCCAATTCCCACCCGACCACCCTCACCCCACCTGTTACTTCGTCTTCATCCCTGTCTCACACTCTCCCTGACTTCAGAGTCTAGACTTCGTCCAATCGTCCCCTCCCTGTCTCACACTCTCCCGAACTCCCTTCCCCTTGTCCCTTTCCCCTTTCCCCAGCAAATTAAGAAATCACTTTCCCCCTGATTCAGAGCGTTCTTGGCAAGACGAAGGTAAGAATTGATTCCCAATCCCATTCTTTGTTTTTTTCTGTCTAATAGTGGTGATTAAAGACAAAAAAAAAAAATGATCTGGGTATACTATGAATCTATGTTTGTCTTCTGGGTATTCTATAATTAAGTGGTTTGCTTCTGGGTATTTTTTCGAAGGGGGAGTGGTGTTACACTGTTGCTAGTAATTTTGTGTGCAGTTTTGTTTATCTTATGTGAAGCTTTCTAACAATGGTTTACTACTGTGTGTTGTGATTTCTTTTAATGTTCACCCATGCTCTATTTGATCTTGCTTGCTTTGGTGTTGCAAATTTTGTAATTCTGCAATTTACATAGACAACGATTCAGCGAAGCAAGGAAGCAATAAAGCATTCCAATTTCCAGAATTGCAGGTATCATGTAAATCCAAAAACTGTAAACTTTAGGGTAATTGATGCACCTGTTTGCAATGCCTTTTGCATTTAATTTATCTAGGCTTTTTGTGTATTACTGGACTAGTAGTCTTGGAATGCCTTTTGAAGTAAAATGCTAATTCACCGATGTCTAAATGTTTTGAGCTTGAATTTGATAAGAGCTTTTTTTTACAGTAATTGATAAAAACCTGTATGTAGCTTTCTACAACTAGCATCGATATCTATTGCCCCACAGTCAGTGAACAAACTAAATATGTTCTTGGTGAAATAAAGAGTTTAGGGGCTTGTGTTTTAGCACATTTGGGGTCTTAGGTGTTTTAGCAAACATCAAGCAATTTTAAGTTAGTTTCTCTCATAATTTTATTGTCTAGTTGCTTTAAAATGAGCTCATTTTAAGGCTTTGATTTAGTGATATTTGGTTTGCACTGTATTCTTTCCAGATTTAAATGACATCCATGCAACTTGTATTCTTGTTTTTACCATCTACTTAAAATCTGTGCTGAACTGTAGGGTATTAGAATAGTTGCCTTTTTTTGTCTCACTAGAATAGTTTTCCATATTTGTTATTCTTAAACAAATGATTGAACTGCAAGAAACAAATGATTCTTGAACTGTAGGATACATGGCATCTAAAAAAACTACAAGTGGCAATAGACTTGATGTGGGATGGCAATATGGTATAGATGTTGACAAGAATTCAAAAAGAGTGCAGTGCAAGTTTTGTCAGAAAATTATTACTGGAGGCATTTATCGTTTCAAGCATCATTTGGCTTGCACTCGAAAGGATGTTGAGCCATGCCGGCAAGTATCAGAAGATGTAAAGAAGCTAATTTTGAATGTTCTGCTGAAAAATCAAGAAGCATCTGAGAAGAAAAGAAAGGCTTTCCAATATATTGGAAAAGATGAAGGGAATGAAATTACCTCAGTGGATAAAGGAAAGAGAGTAGCGAGTGGGGGTGGAAGTACACAAACCACCATTAATCAGCTGCTAAAAAATAATCTTAGAGAAGAAGCATGTCAACAAATTGCAAGATTTTTCTACACCAGTGCAATTCCATTTAACTGTGTGAAAAACCATGAATTTGTTAAAACACTTGAATTGGTTGCAAAACATGGGCCAGGTTTTAAGCCTCCATCCTACCATGATATTAGAAAGAAGTATTTGAAGCAAGAAGTAGATCACACGATCAACTTGCTCGAGGAGTACAAGTTAGAATGGAAAAAAACAGGTTGTTCAATAATGTCTAATGGATGGACTGATAAGAAAAGGCGTTCTATTTGCAACTTTTTGGTTAATAGTCCTAAAGGGACAATTTTTTTTTT
>Ga0325400_1002006_pt1 | contig 17416 bp, 17 predicted proteins | sample PopdelMetagenome_2_FD_205662 | JGI IMG/M metagenome (GOLD analysis project Ga0325400, IMG submission 205662) | Populus deltoides microbial communities from Bellville, Georgia, United States - Xylem-PdKOR-R1 | ecosystem: Host-associated > Plants > Phyllosphere > Stem > Wood/Secondary xylem... | reverse complement strand
AGGAGGTGCTGGCGACCATGACGGACCTGGTCCGGGCCGGCAAGGTCGCGCACTGGGGCCTGTCCGACGTCCCCGCGTGGTTCGCCACCCAGGTGGCCACCCTGGCCGCGGCGCACGGCGTGCCCGGCCCGGTGGCGCTGCAGCTGGAGTACTCGCTGGTGGCCCGGTCGATCGAGGTCGAGCACGTCCGGGCCGCCCGCGAGCTGGGCATGGGGATCGTGCCGTGGAGCCCGCTGGCCGGGGGCTTCCTCACCGGGAAGTACCGGGACGGCGCGGCCGGTGGCCGGCTGTCGGGCCCCAACCCGTTCGGCAGCAGCAAGGACACCCCGGCCAACCGGGCCGTGGTCGAGGTGCTCCGCGAGGTCGCCGACGGGCTGGGGCTGACCCCGGCGCAGGTGGCGCTGGCGTGGGTGCTGGGCCGGCCCGGCGTCGACACCGTGCTGGTCGGCGCGCGCACCCCCGAGCAGGTCGAGGCCAACCTGGTGGCCGCGGACGTCGAGCTCCCCGACGACGCCCGGGCCCGGCTGGACCGGGCCGGTGCGCCCGACCTGGGCCCGGCGGCGCTGTTCGAACCGGCCACGATGGCCGCCGTCATCACCGGGGGGACGCCCTACCGGCGGGCCCGCTGACGCCCCGGGAGGTCGGTCGCGCCGCGGCGGGGCAGACTCGGCCGGTGCCCAGCGCCGTGAGCCGAGTCCTGCCCCCGCTGCTCCGCCTCCTGCGGTTCCGGCGCACCTTCGCCACCCCGGAGGGCATGCGGGAGCGGCTCGCCGAGGTCGCGCTCCGGCCCGAGGCCTACGGCCCGCCGGCCCGGCTGCGCGGGGTGCAGGTGACCGTGGACCACGCGTCGGGGTGGCCGGTCTACGTCGTCCGCCCCGACGGTCCGGCGTCCGGCCAGCACGCCATCTACGCGCACGGCGGGGCCTGGGCGTTCGAGATCAGCCCCTTCCACTGGCGGCTGATCGCGCACCTGGTGCGGCACAGCGGCGTCGTGGTGACCGTGCCGATCTACCCGCTGACGCCGGTCGGCACCGCGGGCACCGTCGTCCCCGCGGTGGCCGACCTGCTGGCCGGGCTGGTCGAGGAGCACGGCGCGGCCCGGGTGACGGCGATGGGCGACTCGGCGGGCGGGCAGATCGCGCTGTCCGCGGCGCTGCTGCTGCGCGACCGGGGCGTGCCGCCGCTGCGCCGCACGGTGCTCATCTCCCCCGCCCTGGACCTCTCGCTGGACAACCCGGAGATCGACCGGGTCGAACCCACCGACCCGTGGCTGGCCCGACCCGGCACCCGCGTGGCCATCGAGCTGTGGCGCAACGGGCTGGCCCTGGACGACCCGCTGGTCAGCCCGCTGGCCGGGGACCTCGCCGGGCTGGGCCCGCTGACGGTGTTCGGCGGCTCGCTGGACATCACCCACCCCGACGTCCGGCTGCTCGTGCAGCGGGCCCGCGCGGCCGGGGTGGAGGTCGACGACCAGGACGGCCCCGGGATGGTGCACGTCTGGCCGCTGCTGCCGGTCCCGGAGGGCGCCGCCGCCCGCCGGCACCTGGTCGACCTGCTCCGCGGCTGAGCCTGCGGCGGACCAGCCGGTCCGGGCGTGGCACGGCCGGGTACGGGTAGGCGGCGTGCAGCGGGGTGCATGCGGCGCCCCACCCACGAGGAGCGTGTGATGCGAGCAGTGCAGGTGCCGGCCGCCGGGGCCGACTTCGAGGTCGTCGAGCGGGACCGCCCGGAGCCCGCGCGCGGCCAGGTGCTGGTCCGGGTGACCGCGAACGGGGTGTGCCACAGCGACGCGTGGGCGCAGGGCGGGATGGCCAGCGAGTACCCGCGGGTGCCCGGCCACGAGGCCGCCGGTGTCGTCGAGTCCGTCGGCGAGGGCGTCGAGGGCTGGGAGACCGGCACCCGGGTGGGCGTGGGCTGGTTCGGCGGCGCCTGCCACGTGTGCGACCCCTGCCGCCGGGGCGACTTCATCTCCTGCCAGCGGATGGGCGTCACCGGCCTGAGCGCCGACGGCGGCTACGCCGACTACCTGGTCGCCCCCGCGGACGCGCTGGCCCGGATCCCCGACGGCCTGTCCGACACCGCCGCCGCGCCGCTGATGTGCGCCGGCGTCACCACCTTCCACGGCCTGCGCGAGAGCGGCGCCCGCATCGGCGACCTGGTCGCCGTCCTCGGCCTCGGCGGCCTGGGCCACCTGGGCGTGCAGTTCGCCTCGAAGCTCGGCTTCGAGACCGTGGCCATCGCCCGCGGCGCGGAGAAGGGCGACTTCGCGAAGCAGCTCGGCGCGCACCACTACCTCGACAGCACCGCCGTCGACGTCGGCGAGGAGCTGTCGAAGCTGGGCGGGGCGAGCGCGGTGCTGGCCACCGTCACCGACGCCGCCGCGATGGCCGCGACCGTCCCGGGCCTGGCGCCCCGCGGCCGGCTCGTCGTGCTCGGCGCCCCCGAGCAGCCGCTGGCCCTGCCCGCCACCGACCTCATCTCGGCCAGCCGGGTCGTCGCCGGCCACGCCTCGGGCACGGCGAAGGACTCCGAGGACACCCTGCGGGTCGCCGCCCGCCTCGGGGTGAAGCCGATGGTGGAGACCGCGCCGCTGGAGGAGGCCGCCACCGCCTTCGCCCGGATGATGGACGGCAAGGCCCGCTTCCGGATGGTGCTGACCACCTGAGCCGGGACGGATGACGTAGCGGGGAGGGGACGGAGGGGCGTCGGCCGCCGGCCCCTCCCCCGCCTACGGTCGGGACGCCGTGCCCCCGACGGAGAGGTTCCCCATGGCCGACGCAGGGTCCGTGCTGGTCGTCAGCGCGCACGCCGCCGACTTCGTCTGGCGCGCCGGCGGTGCGCTGGCGCTGTACGCCCACCGCGGCGCCGCCGTGCACGTGGTCTGCCTGAGCTTCGGCGAGCGCGGGGAGTCCCAGGGGCTGTGGAAGCGCGAGGGCATGACGCTCCAGGGGGTCAAGGACGCCCGGCGGGAGGAGTCCACCGCCGCCGCGGAGGCGCTGGGCACGAGCATCGAGTTCCTCGACCTGGGCGACTACCCGCTGCGGGTGGACGCCGCCGCCGAGGACCGGCTGGTCGGCATCCTGCGCGAGCACGCCCCCGACGTGCTGCTCACCCACGTGGCCCGCGACCCGTACAACACCGACCACGACCTGGCCCACGCCACCACCCTGCGCGCCCGGATGATCGCCCAGGCCCACGGCCACGACCCGGGGACGGCGCCCCTGGGCGCCGCGCAGGTCTTCCAGTACGAGCCGCACCAGCCCGAGGTCTGCGGCTTCGTGCCCGACCTGCTGCTCGACGTCACCCCGGTCTGGGACCGCAAGGCCGAGGCGATGCGCTGCATGGCCGGCGGCCAGGGCCACCTGGTCGACTACTACAGCGACCTCGGCACCCGCCGCGGCGTGCAGGCCCGCCGCAACGGCGCCCCCGCCGGCGTCGAGCGCGCCGAGGCCTTCGCCCGCACGTTCCCCTCCGTCGGGTCGGAGCTGCGGTGAGCCGGCACGTCGTCGTCCGCACCTCCCGGGGCCCCTCGCCCGACGACCTGGCGGCCCTGGGCCGCTCCGGTGTCGCCACCGCGCACGAGGCGGCCGGGCGCACCGGTCTGGTCGGGCCCGAGCTGCGGCCGATCTACCCCGGCGCCCGCATCGCCGGCCGGGCGGTCACCGTGCTCTCCCACCCCGGCGACAACCTGATGGTGCACGCCTGCATCGAGCAGTGCCGAGCCGGCGACGTGCTGGTCATCGCCACCACGTCGCGCAGCACCGACGGCATGTTCGGCGAGCTGTTCGCCACCCAGCTGCAGGCCAGGGGCGTGCTCGGGCTGGTCACCGACGCCGGTGTCCGCGACGTCGCCGAGCTGACCGCGATGGGCTTCCCGGTGTGGGCCCGCGCGGTGCACGCCCAGGGCACCGCCAAGGCCGTGCCCGGCTCGGTGAACGTGCCCGTCGTCGTCGCCGGCCGGCTGATCACCCCCGGGGACGCCGTGGTCGCCGACGACGACGGCGTCATGTGCGTTCCGCTGGCCGACGTCCCCGCCGTGGTGGCGGCCGCGGCGCAGCGGGAGGCGAACGAGGAGGCCAAGCGCGAGCAGTTCCGCAGCGGGGTGCTCGGCCTGGACCTCTACGACCTGCGGCCAACCCTCGAGCGCCTCGGGGTCACCTACGTGGACGGTGACGCGTGAGCACCTTCGTCCTGGTGCACGGCGCGTGGCACGGCGGGTGGTGCTGGGACCGCGTCGCAGGGCCCCTGCGCGCGGCCGGGCACGCGGTGCTCGCCCCCACCCTCACCGGGCTGTCGGAGCGGGCGCACCTGCTGACCCCGCTGGTCGGGCTGGACACCCACGTCGAGGACGTCGTCCGGCTGCTGGAGACCCTGGACCTGCGCGACGTCGTCCTGGTCGGGCACAGCTACGCGGGCCAGGTGGTCACCGCGGTGGCCGACCGGGTCCCCGACCGCGTCGCGCTGCGGGTGCACCTGGACGCCTTCGTCGGCGAGGACGGCGAGGCCGCCCGCGACCTGCTGCCGGAGACGGTGGCCCACCACTGGGCCGAGTCGGCGGAGCAGCAGGGCTTCGGCTGGCTGGTCGCCGTCCGCAAGCTGTCGGTGCTCGGGGTGACCGAGCAGGCCGACGTCGACTGGCTGACCCCCAAGCTCACGCCGCACCCCTGGAAGACCTACCTGGACCCGCTGCGGCTGACCGGTGCCGCCGACCGGGTGCCCGCGGTGTTCGTCGAGTGCACCGACTGGATGCGGGTGTTCGCCGCCCAGGCCGACCGCGCCCGCGCCCGGGGCTGGCCGGTGCACGAGATCGCCACCGGCCACGAGGCGATGGTGACCGCCCCTGCCGAGCTCGCCGCCCTGCTCGACCGACTCGCCCCCGGAACGGAGTGACCGTGGAGTTCCTCGTCCGCACCGAGAACCTGCTGCCCGCCGACACCCCCGACGACGTCCGGGAGTCCCTGCGCGCCGGCGAGCGGGCCCGCGCCCAGGAGCTGCGCGACGCCGGCATCCTGAAGCGGCTGTGGCGGGTGCCCGGCCGCAACGCCACCGTCGGGCTCTACGAGGCCGCCGACCCCGCCGAGCTGCACGACGCGCTGGTCTCGCTGCCCATGTGGAAGCACATGGACGTGCGCGTGGAGGCGCTGGCCACCCACCCGCAGGAGCGGTGAGCGGGCAGCGGGTCGCCGTCGTCACCGGCGCGGCCGGCGGCATCGGCGCCGCCATCGCCGCGCGGCTGGCCGCCGACGGGTTCGCCGTCGCCGGCCTGGACGTCGCCGCCCCCGCGGACCTCGACGGGGTGGCCTGGTGGACCTGCGACGTCAGCGACCCCGACGCCGTCACCCGCACCGTCGCCGAGGTGGTCCAGCGGTTCGGCCGGGTCGACGTGCTGGTCAACGACGCGGGCCTGCTCTCGGGCCGGGCCAGCTTCCTGGAGGCGACCCCCGCCGACATGCACCGGTTCTTCGGCGTCAACGCGGTCGGGGTGCTCCTGATGACCCAGGCCTGCTTCCCGCACCTGCGCGCGGCACCCGACCGCGGCCGGGTGGTCAACCTGGGCAGCCGGACCTTCTTCACCGGCGCGCCGGGCCAGCTGGCCTACGTGGCCAGCAAGGGCGCCGTCCTCGGCATGACCCGGGTGCTGGCCCGCGAGCTCGGCGAGCACCGGATCACGGTCAACGCGGTCGTCCCCGCCCAGGTCGAGACACCCGGGACCCGGGCGCACTCCGGCCCCGAGGTGTTCGTCCGCACCCGCGCCCAGCAGGCCATCCCCGAGCCGGTGACCGGTGTCGAGGTGGCCGGCCTGGTCGCCTACCTGGCCGGCCCCGACGGCCGGCTCACCACCGGCCAGACCCTGGTGGTCGACGGCGGCGGCCTGCTGCACTGACGCTCACGCGAAGACCACGGTGCGGTTCCCGACCACCGACACCCGGGTCTCGGTGTGCCACCGGACGGCGCGGGCGAGGGCCCGGCTCTCGGCCTCGCGTCCCCGGGCGGCGAGGTCGTCGGGGCTGTAGGAGTGGTCCACGCGGATCAGCTCCTGCTCGATGATCGGTCCCTCGTCGAGGTCGGCGGTGACGTAGTGCGCCGTGGCGCCGATGAACTTCACGCCGCGGGCGTGCGCCTGGTGGTAGGGCCGGGCGCCCTTGAAGCTGGGCAGCATCGAGTGGTGGATGTTGATCGCCCGGCCCTCCAGCGCCCGGCACAGCCCGTCGGAGAGGATCTGCATGTAGCGGGCCAGCACCACCAGCTCGACGCCCTCGGCCTCGACCAGGTCCAGCAGCGCGGCCTCCGCGTCGGCCTTGGTGTCGGGGGTGACCGGGATGTGCACGAACCGGACGCCGTAGCTGTCGGCGACCCGGCCGAGGTCGGGGTGGTTGGATACCACCGCGACGACGTCGACGGACAGCTCGCCGACCGAGGCGCGGAACAGCAGGTCGACCAGGCAGTGCGCGAACCTGCTGACCATGATCACGACCCGTGGGCGCCGGCTGCGGTCGGCCACCGTCCAGGTCATGCCGAAGGTCTCCGCGACCGGCCGGAGGGCGTCCCGGACGGCGTCCAGGTCCAGCGGGGCGCCGTCCACGTGGGCGAACTCCACCCGCATGAAGAACTCGCCGGTGCTCGCGCTGCCGAACTGACCGCTCTGCACGATGGAGCAGGACTGGTCGACCAGCACGCCGGTGACCGCGTGCACGATGCCGGGGGCGTCGGCGCAGTGCAGCAGCAGCACGCCGTGCGGGGCGCCCGGGGGCGGGGTCATGGCACCTCCACGGGGGTACGGGCCGCGGCCACCAGCCGGGCCGCGACGACGGTGGTGCGCAGCAGCCAGACGTCGGTCACCGGTCCGACCCCGCCCGGCACCGGGGTGATGGCCCGCACGCGCGGGGCCACGGACGCGAAGTCGACGTCCCCGACCATGTGCACGCTGCCGTCGGGACCGGTGCGGGGGTTGATGCCGACGTCGATGACGACGGCGCCCTCGCTGACGTGCTCGGCCCGGATCAGGCCCGGCACGCCCGCGGCGACCACCAGGACGTCGGCCCAGCGGGTGTGCCGGCCGATGCCGGTGGTGCGGTCGGCCCACTCGTCGACCGACTGCACGGTGGCCTGGCGCTCGTAGCCCAGGCTGATCGCCGGCTTGCCCACGTTGTTCGAGCGGCCGACGACGACGATGTTCGCCCGGTGGTAGAACGCGGCCCGGTCCTCCCCGACCGAGTCCAGCCAGGTGTCGAGCAGGTGGAAGACCGAGGCGGCGGTCGAGGGCACGAACCGGGGGACGCCGAGCGCCAGCAGCCCTGCGTTCTCCGGGTGCACGCTCTCCACGTCCTTGAGCGGGTCGACCGCGCGGAACACCCGCGCCTCGTCGACGCCGGCCGGCAGCGGGCGCAGCACGAGGATCCCGGACACCGCCGGGTCGGCGTTGAGCAGCTCGACCTCGGCGAGCACCTCGGCCTCGGTCGCCGACGCGGCCAGCGACCGGTGCAGGTAGGGCACGCCGAGCTCGGCCGCCGACCGCCGCAGCCGCCGCTCGTAGGCCCCCGCGCTGTACCCGTCCCCCACCGCCAGGGTGGCCAGGCCGATGGGGACGCCGTCCGCCCGGGCGGCGGCGACCTCGCCGGACAGCTGCTCCCTCAGCCGGCGGGCGCAGGCGCGCCCGTCGATGACCTGCGCGCTCACGCCAGCCGGGCCAGCCACCGCTGCCGCCAGGCCTCGGTGGTGTCGAGCTCGTTGAAGGTGAACACGTGCAGCCCGTGCAGGCCGTTGTCGCTGCGGCCGAAGGCCGGGGTCAGGCGCTGGATGAGCTTGTCGGGGCTGTAGCCGCCGGGCAGGAAGAACCGCCAGAACATGTTCTGCTGCTTCTTGAGGAACCGGGCCGACTGGCCCAGGCCCAGGCCGGCGGACACCCGGATCAGCTTCTGCCGGCTGATCGCCCCGGGGATGCCGACCCGGACGGGCAGGGTGACCCCGCGGTCCTGGACCTTCCGCGCCCAGTCGATCGTGGTGCCGGCGTCGAAGCACAGCTGGGTGATGACCTGGGTGGCGTGCGCGGCCTTGGCCTCCAGCGCCCGCTCGATGTGCTCGGCGGCGATGCTGCCGTGGCCCTCGGGGTAGCCGCCGATGCCCACCGTGGAGAACGGGCGGCCCAGCTCGTCCAGGGACTCCAGCAGGCCGAGGGCGTCGACGTAGTCCCCCGCGGGCTCCGCGGCGTCCCCGCCGATCACGAACACCCGGTCGACGCCGGCCTCGGTCAGCCGGGCGACCAGATCGGCCAGGTGCGCGCGGTCCCGGACCAGCCGGGCGGCCAGGTGCGGCGCGGCCCGGTAGCCCGCGGCGGTCAGCCGCACCGCCAGGTCGACCGTCGGACCGAGCCCCTTGGCCTCGGTCGTGGTGACGGTCAGGGCCACGTCGGTGGGGACGTCGGCCAGGACCTTCTCCTCCGCGGTCTTGAAGGGCAGCACCTCGTAGGTGGCGTCCCGCAGGGCGGCGACCAGCTCGGCGCGCCCGGGACGGGCGGCCGAGGCGGAACGTGAGCTGTCGACCACGGCCATCACCGGTCCCGGTAGCTGCTGCGGGCGAACTGCACGTACGGGGCGGGGGCGACCGTCGCGCGGATCTCCACCACCCGGTGCTCCTCGACCTGCGGCTTGCGCGAGTTGGGCTGCTCGCCCCACCGGACGACGACCTCGGTGCCGGGCTCGGCGTGCTCCCTGTCCAGGGTGGCCAGGGAGGCCATGACCCGCTCGTTCGCGATGTACCCGCAGTCCAGGGACACCCCGACCTGCCGGCCGTCGCGCAGCACCTGGTCCTCCTGGTGCAGCGCGTAGCGGATCTTGGGCAGGTCCATGTACTTGGCGCCGGGGCCCGGCTGCAGCATCGAGGCCATCGCGGCGGCGACGTCCTCGGCGTCCCACACCAGGGTGACCTTGCGGCGGGGCGGGTCGGCGGCCAGGGCCTCGAGGGCCTCCCGGCCGACGAAGTCGTGGTCGAACTTCACGTTCCGGTCGTAGCCGATGTCGTAGGGGGTCAGGTAGTAGTCGGCGATCTCGTCGGAGTCGACGCTGCCCCCGATCGCGCCGATCGCGGCGGCCGGCAGCCACTCCCGGTACTCCTGCAGCAGCGGGTGCTCGCCGAAGACGGCCGGGATCGGGGCGGGCACCCACCCGGACTCCAGGTTGGCGGTGGAGTACGCCTTCGCCCCGGCGCGGACCAGCCCGTGGTCGGCCCCGGCGTCCAGCAGCGCCTGCAGGACCTTCTCCCCCTCGGCCCAGGGGCCGAACAGCTCGAAGCCGGGCTGGCCGGCCATGCCGTGCCGCAGCCCGCGCACGCTGGTCCCGGCAATGGTGAAGCGGGCCATGTGGAAGAACCTGGTCTCCGGCAGCGGCTCACCGGTGACCTGCTCCAGGACGGCGGCCGCCGTCGGGCCCTGCAGCTCGTACCGGTAGAGCCGCGGCGGGCCGTCGGTGCGGACCGCGGAGTTGTCGTCCCGCTCGGCGGTGACGTCGTAGTCCCCGCGCTGCAGGTGGAACAGGACCCAGTCGATGACCATGGGGTGGCCGACCAGGTCGAACAGCTCCTCCTCGAGGTGGAACAGGATCGCGTCGCCGATCAGCTGGCCGTCGGGGTTGACCGCCACGTACTGCTTGGCCTTGTCCACCCCGAAGCCCTCGAAGGTGTTCACGGCGAGGTCGCGCAGCAGCCGCAGGGCGTCGGGGCCGGAGAGGAACAGGTCGGTCATGTGGTGGGACTGGTCCAGCAGGGCGCAGCTCTGCGCCCACGCCCGCTGCTCGGAGCGCCAGTTGGTGAACTCCGGGGCCACCGGGAAGGTCATGGCGCGCGCTGCGGAGTGCCGCAGCAGCTCCACCGGGCCGCCGGCCCGCTCGATCGCTGCTGCCAGGGTCTCGGACGACATGTCGGGCCTTCCCTCGGGGTCGGTGTCAGCGGGCCGGTGGGCCCCGTTCTGGACCTGGCTCGACGCTAGGTCCGCCGCATCCCCCGAGAGATCGCTCGGATGACCGGACACCGCTGATCAGGCGTCGCGACCGGGGTAGGGCAAGTGACGTAGCACCGGGCCCGCCGCGGTCAGGGAGCGCGGTGGGCCGTCGTCGCGCGCAGCACCCGCAGCACGTCCATCGACCCGTCGACGTCGTGCACCCGCACGCCCCACGCGCCCGCCTGGGCGGCGAGCAGGGTGGTCGCCGCGGTGGCGCCGTCCCGGTCGGCGGCCGGACGGTGCTCCGCCGCGCGCACGGCCCCCGCCAGGAACCGCTTGCGGGAGGCGCCGACCAGCACCGGCAGACCCGTGGCGACCAGGACGTCCAGCCGGCCCAGCAGCCGCCAGTCGTGCTCGGCGTCCTTGGCCAACCCCAGCCCGGGGTCCAGCACCAGCTGCGCGGGGTCGACGCCCAGCGCGCAGGCCCGGTCGACCCGGCGCAGCAGCTCCTCGCGGACCTCGGCGACGACGTCGCGGTAGGAGGCCCGCGCCGCCATGTCCCGGCTGAGCCCCCGGCTGTGGGTCAGCACCCAGCGCACGCCGAGCTCGGCGACGGTCGCCGCCATGCGGGGGTCGGCCTCCCCGCCGCTGACGTCGTTGACCATCGCGGCGCCGTGCGCCACGGCGGCGCGGGCGACCGAGGACCGGGTGGTGTCCACGCTGACCGGTGCACCAGCACCGGCCAGGGCCGCGACCACCGGCAGCACCCGCCGCAGCTCCTCCTGCTCGGGCACCCGGCCCGCGCCGGGGCGGGTCGACTCGCCGCCGACGTCGACCCAGGCCGCACCCTGCTCGAGCAGCTCCCGGCCGTGCGCCACCGCGGGTGCGGTGCGGTCGTACCGCCCGCCGTCGGAGAACGAGTCCGGTGTCACGTTGACCACGCCCATGACCGCGCACCCCTGCACCCGGCGCGGCACCGCCGGGGTGCCCGGCCGGGCCGCCAGGCCGGTCACCGCCTCAGGCCCGGACCGGCGCCCGGTTGTCGAACAGCGCGAGACCGGCGGCCGTGTTCGAGGCGGGCACGTGGTAGGCCGAGTGCACCTTGGTGACCTGGGCGTTCATCGCCCCGCGCATGACCAGCCACATGATCAGCTCGATGCCCTCCGAGCCGGCCTCCCGGATGTAGTCCTCCCGGGTCAGCGCGGCGAGCTTGGCCGGGTCGTGCTCGATGGCGTCGAGGAACATGGCGTCGAACTCCGGGTTGATGAACCCGGCGCGGGTGCCCGCGAGCTGGTGGGACATGCCGCCGGTGCCGAGGATGCCGACCGTGATGTCCTCGGGGTAGCTGGCCAGCGCACGGCCGAGCGCCTGGCCCAGGGCGTAGCAGCGGGCGGCCGTGGGCTGCGGGTAGCTGATCACGTTCACCATCAGCGGGATGACCGGGCACGGCCACGCGTCACCGGGGTCGGGGGTCCACACCGACAGCGGCACCGTGAACCCGTGGTCGACGTCCAGCTCGCGGAAGACCGTCATGTCGAAGCCGTCGTCGACCAGGCTCTGCAGCAGGTGGAAGGACAGCTCGGGGTGGCCGACGACGTCGGGCACGGCACGGCGGCCGTAGCCCTCGTCGGCGACGGCGTAGCTCTCGGCCACGCCGATGCCGAAGGTGGGCACGATGTCGAGGTCCACGCCGTTGGCGTGGTCGTTGTAGACCAGGACGGCGACGTCGGGCGTGCGGTCGGCGAGCCACTCCCGGGCCGGCTGGTAGCCGGCGAACAGCTTCGACCACACCGGGTCGTCGTGCATCCCCCGGTCCATGGCGGCGCCGATCGACGGCACGTGCGAGGTCGCTAGACCCCAGATGACCTCAGACATCGGTCCGCCCTCCGGCGAGCATGGCGGCCTTGAAGTCCGCCTCGGTCATCCCGGTGAAGACCCCACCGAGGTACTGCATGGACAGGCCGTCCATCATCGCCAGCTTGTAGACGTAGAAGATGCTGCCGCCCAGGTCGAGCATCGCCTGCCAGTCCCGGCGCAGCACCGCCTCGGTGTGCTCGGGGCCCAGTCCGAACCGTGCGCAGTACGCGCGCTCGTCGGCCAGGAACTCCTCCCGGGCCTGCGCCTTGGTCAGCGACATGAACATCTTGTTCATCCGGTGCCCGCGCAGGCTGGTGGGGCCGTCGAAGACGTACGTCGGTGAGGGCTGCGGACTGGTCACAGCGCGACGCTAGGCCCCGGCCGCGGGCCCGCGCACCGCCCGGCTGTCCCGACCGCGACTACGTCGAATGACCGGGGCGCAGGTGTCGCATCCGACGCCCTGGTGCCGCCATTCCTCGGGTCCCGGGGCCCGGTCGGCGTCCCTACGTTGGGCCAGGCACACGCCTGAGCCACCGACCAGAACGGGCAGGACATGACCGCGAAGAACCTGCAGGAGGTGCTGGACTCCTCCGGCAGCACCGTCGACCTGCTCCGCAACTCGCAGCTGGGCACCTACATCTACCCCGTCGTCCCGTCGGAGTTCACCAACTTCCGGCGCGAGGTCAAGGCGTGGCAGCAGACCGCGGTGCTGTTCGACCAGTCCCACCACATGACCAACCTGTGGGTCTCCGGCGCCGACGCACTGAAGCTGTTCACCGACACCGGCATCAACTCCACGGCCACGTTCCCGGTCGACTCCGCCAAGCAGTTCGTGCCGGTGGCCCCGAACGGCGGCGTGATCGGCGACGGCATCCTGTTCCGCCTGGCCGAGGACCAGTTCGTCTACGTCGGGCGCGCGCCGGTCGCCAACTGGCTGATGTTCCAGGCCGAGACCGGCGGCTACGACGTCGACGTCCGCAACGACCCGCGCTCGCCGTCCCGCCCGTACGGCAAGCAGGTCACCCGCGACGTGTGGCGCTTCCAGATCCAGGGCCCCCGCGCCTGGGAGGTCATCGAGAAGGTCAACGGCGGCACCGTCGACAAGGTCAAGTTCTTCCGGATGGGCACGATGACCGTCGCCGGCGAGGAGATCCGCACGCTGCGGCACGGCATGGCCGGCGCACCGGGCCTGGAGATCTGGGGCCCCTACGCCAGCTACGACAAGGTGCGCGACGCGATCCTGGAGGCCGGCGCGGAGTTCGGTCTGGAGCCCGCCGGCGCGCGGGCCTACAGCTGCAACACCCTGGAGTCGGGCTGGATCCCCTCCCCCCTGCCGGCCATCTACACCGGCGAGGAGCTGCGGGCCTACCGCGAGTGGCTGCCCGCGCAGGGCTACGAGGCCACCAACGCCCTGGCCGGCAGCTTCGTGTCCGGCGCGATCGAGGACTACTACACCAACCCCTGGGAGCTGGGGTACGGCAGCTTCGTCAAGTTCGACCACGACTTCATCGGCCGCGACGCGCTGGAGGCCGTCGACCCCGCCGCGCAGCGCCGCAAGGTGACCCTCGCGTGGAACGCCGACGACGTCGCCGAGCTGCTCGCCTCGCCGGTGCGCCCGGGCCCGGGCTACCAGTTCTTCGACCTGCCCAACGCCAACTACGGCTCGTCGAACTTCGACTCCGTGCTCGACGCCGACGGCACCGTCGTCGGGGTCTCCATGTTCACCGGCTACAGCGCCAACGAGCGCACCGCGCTGTCGCTGGCGACCGTCGCCCCCGACGTGCCGCTGGGTGCCGAGGTGACCGTCGTCTGGGGCGAGCCGGACGGCGGCTCGGCCAAGACCACCGTCGAGCCGCACGAGCAGTTCCGGGTGCGGGCCATCGTCAGCCCCACCCCGTACGCCGCGATGGCGCGGGAGACCTACCAGCAGGGCTGGCGCACCACCGCCACGAGCTGAGCCCGTCGCGCCGGCCGGCCCCCGACCGGTGGGCCGGCCGTCGTGGCGTGGGCCGACCCGGGCTCACCTCCCGCGGATCCGCCGTTGGCCGCGCGCGCCCTCGACAGCGAGTTCGCTGCTCAGCTGCCTGTTCGACAGGCCCGGAATTGTCGTACCCCTCCCCTAGCGTGCAGGTCATGGAGCAGGAGGCGCAGTTCGGGGTGGCGCTGGCCGTGGCCGTCGTCGACCGCTCGCGGGACCGCGCCCCGGAGAGCCCCAGGCTGTCCGAGGTCCTCGACCCCGCGTGGCTCGACGACGTGGCCTGCGCGTCCGAGATGCGTGCGGTCGCGGCGATGCGGGCGCGCCTGGACGCCTACGAGGTCGGTGTCGTCGCCCGCCTGGCCGACCTGCGCCCGGATCTCTGGCAGGACAGGGACGATCCCGGCCAGGGCGTCGACGGTTGGTCCGCGCAGCGGGGGTTCAGCGGGGTCAGCGAGTTCTTCGTCGACGAGGTCGCCCTGGTCCTCGGCATCTCCCGCACGCGCGCCCACACCGTCGCCAACACCGCTCTGGTCCTGGTGCACCAACTGCCCGCCACCTGGAACGCCCTGGCCGACGGCCTCATCGACCTGCCGCGTGCCCGGGCACTGGTCGCCGTCCTGGGCTGGCAGCAGCCCGACGTCGCGCCCGAGGTCATCGCCGCCGTCGAGGCGGAGGCCCTGGCCTGGGCCATCTCCGGTGAGGGCCCGTACCGCCTGCAGGACCGCGCGGCCGCGCTGCTGCTCGAGCACGAAGCGGCAGCAGCCGACCGCGCCCGCAAGGAGGCCGCCCGGACGACCGACGTCACCCTGCAGGGCCGTCGCGACGGGCTCGCCGACCTCACCATCACCCTCGACCCCGACGTGGCCGCCGCCTGCCGCGACGCCACCGACCGGTATGCGCGCATGTGGAAGGCCGACGGCGACGGCCGCCCCATCGGCCAGCTCCGCACCCTGGTCGCCGCCGACCTCCTGCTCCGCGCCTGGGACACCAGTCGCCCTCCGGTGACCGCGCACATCACCATTCATGCCCCGCTCCCGTCCCTGCGCCCGAGCGGCGCCGGCTGCGGGCCCGGCAGCACCACCCCGGAACCGGCGGGCTCGGGCGATGTGCACGAAGCATTCGAGCGGTGCGGCACCGTCAGCGGTCGCCCGGTCACCTCCGCCCACCTTCGCGACCTGCTCCGCCGCTGGACCGACGCCGGCCTCGACGGCCTGCGCGCGCCCGAGGCCGGCTCCCTCGACGTCGCCCTGACCGACCCCGACACCGGTGAGCTGCGCGCCGTGCTCACCGAGCCCGAGCTCCGCCGGGCGGCACGACGGCCGTGCCCGCACCACCCGGCGGCATCGCCCCCGCCCACCGCCGCAGGTCGCCCGCAGCAGGCCGACGTCAGCGGCCACGACCCGACCGACGACGACCCGACCGGGGTGGACCCGGGTGCGACCTCCACCGGGTGCGGGTGCGCCGCAGCCGACCGACCGCCACCCACCACCGCGTACCGCCCGACCGTCGCCCAACGCAGGTTCGTGGCTGCCCGCGACCGCGGCTGCCGCCATCCCGGCTGCAGCAGGCCCGCCATCTGGACCGACCTGGACCACGTCACCGCCCACGACCGCGGCGGGGCGACCGACTGCGGCAACCTCTGCACCCTCTGCCGGCGCCACCACCGGCTTAAGACCCACGCCCCCGGCTGGCGGTTCACGATGACCGCCGACGGCATGCTGTCGGTGACCACACCGTCCGGGGTCACCCGCACGACGAGGCCGCCCGGGACCGGCCACGGCCTCGCCCGCCTCGACCAGCTCCTGCACCCCGACGACGCACCCGCGCCCCTCGACCTCGTGCCGGTGGTCCCGACACCCGACCCCGCGGACGACCCTCCGCCGTTCTGAGAGCGGCGGGCCCGTGCCGGGCGACCCGGGCCGGGGCGCGGCCAGCAGGGACTCAGCCCTGGGGCGGGACCAGGCCCTGGCGGACCGCGACCAGCGCGGCCTGGGTGCGGGAGGTCAGCTGCAGCTTGCGCAGCACGTTGCTGACGTGCGTGCGGGCGGTGCGCTCACTGATGACCAGCTCGTCGGCGATCTCCTGGTTGGAGCGGCCGTGCGCCACCAGGGCCAGCACGTCGCGCTCCCGGGCGGTCAGCGACCCCAGCCCGGTCGGCGGGGACACCATCTCCTGGGTCAGCTGGCGGGCCACCGCCGGGTCCAGGAACACCTCCCCGCGGGCCGCCGCCCGGATCGCGGCCACCACCTCGGTGGGCTCGGCGTCCTTGAGCAGGTAGCCCGACGCCCCGGCCGCGAGCGCGGCGTGCACCCGCTCCATCTCGCCGAAGCTGGTCAGCACGACGGTGCGCAGGTCGGGGTACCGCTCCCGGATCCGCGCGGTGGTGGTGACCCCGTCCATCTTCGGCATCAGCAGGTCGACCAGCACGACGTCGGGCAGCTCGCCGTGCACCGACAGCGCGTCCAGCCGGGCCAGCGCCTCCACGCCGTTGCCGGCCTCCGCGACGACCTCGAGGTCGTCGAGCACCTCCAGGTAGGCCCGGATGCCGCGCCGCACCACGGCGTGGTCGTCGACGATGAGCACCCGCACCACCCCCTCGGTGGTCTCGTCCGGTGCTGTGGTCATGGTGTCCCCTCCTGGGCTCGACGGGGCGCGGGCAGGGGCACGACCGCGCGCACCGAGGTCCCGGCCGCGCCGCGCACCCGCGGCCCGACGGCGATCGTGCCGCCCCACTTCTCCGCGCGTTCGCGCATGCTGGTCAGGCCGTACCCGTCGCGCGGCCGCTGCGGGGGCAGGCCGTGGCCGTCGTCGGTGACCGAGATGCCCAGCGACGGCCCCCGCACCGCCACCCGCACGGTGACCCGGCTGGCCTCGGCGTGCTTGACCACGTTGTGCAGGGCCTCCGCGACGATCCGGTAGACGTCCTCGGCCACCTCGTCGCCCAGACCCTCCACCCCGGACCCGACGTGCAGGGTGACCCGCATCCCGGTGCGGTTCGTGGTGCTCTCGGCCAGCGCGCGCAGCGCCTCGTGCAGCCCCAGCGAGGTCGAGGACAGCGGGCGCAGCTCGTGCACCATCGCCCGCAGGTCGGCCAGCACCGTCTGCGACAGCACCCCGATCTCCTGCGCGATGCTGCGCACCCGGTCGGTGGGCACGTCGCCACGGGCGGCCACCACACCCAGCACCTTGGCCTGCATCCCGATCGAGAAGGCCTGCTGCACGATGCTGTCGTGCAGGTCGCGGGCCAGCCGCTGCCGCTCCTCGCGGCGCGCGAGCTCCCGCTCGGCCTGCAGCAGGTCGGCGTGGTCGAGGGCGACGGCGGCCTGCTCGGCCATCGCGGTGAGGAACTCCAGGGTCTGGTTGCCGACCACCTGCCCCGGCGCCAGGTAGGCGTTCAGCACGCCCGCGGGCCGTCCCCGGATGGTGAGCGGCACGCTGGCGAACCAGCTCCAGGCCGAGTGGCTCAGGTAGTCGTGCAGCGGCGCCCAGGTCGGGTCGTCGCGCAGCATCGACCAGCGGTCGGGGATGACGACGGGCTCCTGCAGCCGGAACGCCTCGAAGATGGCCAGCCGGGCACCCCGCTGGCCGCACGCCAGCAGCCGGTCGAAGAAGTCGTCGCACTGCGGGAAACCGGCCGAGCCCATGATCCG
>Ga0325400_1002003_pt1 | contig 17423 bp, 13 predicted proteins | sample PopdelMetagenome_2_FD_205662 | JGI IMG/M metagenome (GOLD analysis project Ga0325400, IMG submission 205662) | Populus deltoides microbial communities from Bellville, Georgia, United States - Xylem-PdKOR-R1 | ecosystem: Host-associated > Plants > Phyllosphere > Stem > Wood/Secondary xylem... | reverse complement strand
TGGGCGTTACCATCTTTTTTGTGCTCAGTGGCTTCCTGATCACCCGTATTCTCATCACCAGTAAGGAGAAACTGGCTAACCAGCCAAACGGGCTTGGGCGTTATCTCAAGACGTTTTACATCCGCCGGACCCTGCGGATTTTTCCGCTGTACTACCTGGTTATTTTTCTGCTGGCGCTGGCGAACATCCCGCCCGTGCGGGATACGATCGGCTGGTGTCTGACCTACACGACAAACATTTACATTGCCTATTACCAGACCTGGATGGGCGTTATTGACCATTTCTGGTCGCTGGCGGTGGAAGAACAGGTTTACCTGATTTTCCCGCTGCTGCTCTTTTTTGTACCCCGCCGGTACGTTCCCGCAACGATGATTCTGCTGATTGTGGGTAGCGTGGGGTTCCGGTATCTGGTTCACGCCCGGAATTATCCCTGGGTGGTCAACTACGTCGCTACCCCGGCCTGTATGGACTCGTTCGGCCTGGGTGCCCTGCTGGCTTATCTGTGGCTTTATAAAAAAGACTGGCTGCAACGACTGTTCCAGCATTCGGGCGGGGTGGTAGTTGCCCTGCTCCTGTGGGGCGGAGTCGGCTACCTGGCCAAGACGTATACGGAAACGCATAACATTATGACCGATGTGTGGGACCGGTTGGCCGGATCCATCTTTGGCTTCTTCCTCATCGGCCGGGCCGCCGTGGGTTTCAAGGGCTGGATGAAGTGGTTTCTGGAAAATCCGGTAAGTAGCTATCTGGGCCGTATCAGTTATGGTTTGTATATCTATCATAATCTGGTGTTTAACGAATATCACACACCAGCCACGCACCCAACGATCCGGATCTGGAATAAGCTGGCGACCCTGGCACCGACCCTGAATGATTACTTTGCATTGAAATTTTTCTATTTAGTTGGCCTGACAATTGCTGTATCTTCACTATCGTGGTTCCTGCTGGAAAAGCCGATCAACTCGCTAAAAGATCGTTTTTCCTACTAATGTTCCCGATCCTGTCGTTACGTTTATAGTCCCGCTGAATAAAAGCAACGCAAGGGTATTACCATAGAAAGTACTATTTCTTTACCTTTGTCTACATTTACCCGTAATTGCTAATGAATTTACTGCTGTCGATTGTGATGCCGGCCTACAACGAGGAAGATTGTATCGACTTAGTTGTACAGAACTGGATTGATCTATTAACCCGGAAGTTTCCTACCGAAAACACCCGCCTGATCGTGATCAACGACGGCTCTAAAGATCGTACCGGCGCGATTCTGGATTCGCTTAAACCCCAGTACCCCAACAAACTAGAGGTGGTGCACCAGCCCAATGGCGGTCACGGTAATGCCGTCGTGAATGGTTACCAACAGGCTGTAGCGATGGGCTCGGAGTATGTTTTCCAGACCGACAGCGATGATCAGTTCATTACGGACGATTTCGACAAATTATGGAGCAGACGCCATGAATCCCATTTTATCCTGGGCTACCGGCAGATTCGCTTCGATGCGCCCGCCCGGCTCATCATTACCCGGATTCTGCGGACGAGTTTGTTCCTCATTTACGGTACCTTCATCAAGGACAGTAACATTCCGTTCCGCCTGATCAACGGAGCCTACCTGAAAAAGCTGCTGGAACAACTGCCCAAACCCACACCGTTTGCGCCCAATATATTCCTCGCCGTTATGGCCCGTAAAGCAGGTCAGAAAACGTTTGACATCCCCATTACGCATAAGGAACGTCAGACCGGTACGGTTTCTATTCTCAAATGGAAACTCCTCAAGGTGTGTATGCAAAGCTTCCGCGAATTGGTGGACTTCCGGCTCCAGTTAGGTTCAAAAGTTAAAAACCTGCGTTCGGTCAACATCAAACAGCCGGTAGGCATGTGATTCGTACGGATTGATGTCCAGGAAACTGCTTTGGATTAGTTTTGGCTTTGTTCTACTGGCCGTGGGTGGGTACTTTGGCTACCGCTGGTGGCATGCCCCCGCCCGTTCTGCCTGGATGCTGATTCCGTCCGATGCGTTACTGGTTCTGGAAAGTTCGGCTCTCCAGGATACTATCCCGGCTCAGGCGCAGCTCAACGAAATGACGCTGCGCACAACGCCCCTGTTTCAGGAGGCCGTTCAAAGCTTGGAGCAGTTGGTCTGGGCGCCGTTGGACACGGCCAACGCGGTTGCGTTCCTGCACAAAAAACCAGTCTGGTATTCCCTCCATGCCGCATCCCGCGACCGGCTGGGCTTTATTTTTTACATTCCGATTCCGACGGCGAAGGACAAAGCCCTGGTGAATCGACTGATTAACCCCAACGCCGATCAGTTTCGGGTACTGAGCCATCCCTACAAGAACGAGCGGATTTACGAAATGCTGACCGTCCGGAATGAGTCGCTGGGCTCGTTTATTCGGCTGGACGATTTTCTGATTGGCAGCTCGTCAACCATTCTGATGGAAAGCGTGGTTCGGCGGCTTCACCAGTCTTTCGTAAAAACGCCGTTGCAGCGGGCGGGCGTTTCCCTAAGCAGTCCGGGTAGCAGCGCCGGGCTGTACGTTCGCAATTCGGCACTGGCGGCCATCCTGTCGTCGGCGCCCGACGAAACCACCGACTGGCAGACGAGTTACCTGAAAGCCCTGCTGCCCAACGAATTTGTTACCCGGCTGAGGCCCTCCCCTTCCAAAGCGCATCTCATCGGCGTTGCCACCGATAACGTAGGTACCAAAACCGACCTGGCAGAACTCTTTGCCAGTCAGGTGCCCCACCGGATTCATTGTGGGGAACTGATTCCGAATCAAACCGCTACCTTTTTTCACTTTGGGCTAAGCGATGGGCCGCGTTTTGGCGAAGCCCTCACGCCTTTTATCAACGGCGAGGAATCAGCCCCTATCCGGGAAGGTCGCCGGAAGCTGCGTCCGCTGCTGCAAAACGAGCAAAACAGCTTTTACCGCTACCTTGGCGACGAGGTGCTTCTTTTACGCCTGAGTGCGCCCACTACCGAACGCCGGCTGGTGCTCCTCATTCAATCGCCCAACGTCGACCGGCTGATGGATCGCTACCAGTTGGCCGCCATACTGGCCACGGGCAACGAGCATCTGCCCAATTCAAAACCTTTCTTACACTACCGCATTTCCCCCATTGAAGCCCCGGACCTGCCGGCTTATTTGTTCGGTGGCCTGTTCCGTGGTTTCGACCGAAGCTGGGTGACCCAGACGGATAAGTACCTGGTAATTGCCAACAGTGAGGGCGCTTTGCAGGAGTATTTGCAGGCGGTTAACCAGCGCACCGTCTGGTCCGAATCCGGGCGTCAGCGCGACCTGCTGGAGCAAACCCTACGGCCCGCTAATTTTACGGCCTATACGCGCTTTAGCCGCATGGGGAAGTCGGTATCGGCCAACTGGCCAGCCGCCTGGCAGCAACTCCTCAATCACTCGGAAACGGCCCTCGATAACGTCGAAGATCTCGCGTACCAGAGTAGTTACAGCCGGGAACGGATTTATTCCTCGCTGATTTTGGGCCATGCCGGACGCCGGGCCAGCGAAGCGATTCTGAACCGCGTTTTTCTCCAGAAGAAATTAGATCTGAATGCCCCTTTGCTCAATCGGCCAATGGTGATTGGCGATTTTGTGGGCGGCTCGGGATCGATCTGGGCCATCGACAACAGCCGGCAGTTTATGCTCATCACACCGGAGGGCGAAAAGCATCCGATGGGGGCTATCGACGGGGCGGTCCAGAGTCCGCTGGTGCCGGTTGATTTTTACAGCAATGGCCGGTTGCAGTATGCCTTTACAACGAACCGGTCGCTTTACGTGGCCGACGTGCTTAACGGGCTGGTGAAGCTGCGCTCGTTTACCCTGCCCAGCGGCATCAACCCGGCAGTGCTGGTGGCGCCCCGCCCCGATCAGGACCGGGCGCTGGCGCTCCTTCTGGCCCACCGGGACGGTAGCGTTTATGCCTACGACAAGCAGCAACGACGTTTTACTCGGACTTTCCCGGTTTCAACCGCGGGTGCCGGGGTGGCTCCTTTTCAGGCGCTGGTCCGTAACCGACAGCTTACGGTTGTTTCGCTGCAGGATACCGGGCGTTTGCAGGTGTGGCAGGAGAACGGTACGCCGGCCAAGGGCTTCCCCGTTGACCTGAAAACGGGCTTTGCGGGTCCGGCCTGGCTGGAAGGCAGCAACCCGGCTACGATCACGACCATGGGTAAGGATGGCGAATTGTTGAAGTTAAGCCCCGACGGTCTGGTTCAGGAACGAACACAGTTGTACCGGCCGGTTCGCCGGGGCACGTTTAGGCTGTTACCCGAAGAGGCACAAAACGGCTACATTCTTGTCCGCACGACCGACACTGAACTGGCGGTGCTGGACCGGCGCGGCAGTCAGGTGTTCGAGGTACGCGGACTGGTTCCCGGCCAGACCACTATCCGCTACCACGTTCTGGGGAGCGGCATTCAGCTGATCAGCGTCAAATCCGGCGAGTTTACCACGTTGTACGACCTCAACGGCCATACCGTCGGCGACCGGCCTATTCCGAGCCAATACCCGGTCGAACTTCAGTTCTCTCCGTTGCGGAACAAATTGTACGTTTACAGCAGCACCGAAAAAGCGCTGCAGATCTGGTCTATTAAATTGCGTTAAATGAATATTGGGGTTTTACTTCGTTATCTGGTTCTGTTGCTGGCGCTTGTCATTTACGCCGGCGGGTGTTCGACGGATGTGATGCAATCATTTTACCGCACTGAGCTTATTCCCGACGATTACCGGTTTGGCGACCTGTATAGGCTGGCGAACCTGCCCCAGTTCAAAGCCCGGCAACACCCCTGTCCTACGGAGCCGCCCGCCAACGAACCCGATTCGGCCAAATCCCACAAGCCCATTCATTTTTACATCATCGGCGATAGCTTTTCGGAGCCTCAGCGCCTTAGCATCAACGATTTTCCGGTGGCCTATTACAAGCGGGTCAAGTGGGACTTTGATCAGCGCGTCGAACTGGATACCACCAAAAACAACGTTCTGCTCATCGAAACGGTCGAGCGGCATTTTCGCAACCATTTTGATTTGTACATCGACGACATTCACGTCGTACCCGACACCAATCAGCCCGAACCGCCCGCCCGCGTCGACTGGCGGCAGCGCATCCGGCAATGGGAAGAAGGCTTCTCGTCGGCCGCGGTGGAAAGCCGGCTGGAGACGATTCTCTTTTTCTATGACTGGGCGTTGTGGTTTAAAGAGTTGAAAGCCCGCATCACTCAGGACTGGTTCGGCCGCGCCGATGCCAAAGTTTCGGTATCGCCGGACGGTAAGCACCTGCTGTATTATCTGGACACGGATACCTCCAAAGTAACCTCCTCGTTTACGCCCCTGCCCGATACGTTGCTGAATCGCTACGTTGACAGCGTCAATGTTGTGGCAGCCCGGTATAAACGCCTTGGTTTTGCTCATGTGATGCTCGCCATTATTCCCAACAAAACAACCATTGAAGCACCTTCAATGGGGCCACTGCCGTACAATCACCTCATTGAGCGTCTTCAACAGCACCCGGCCCTGCAGGTACCGACCGTCAACGTCTACGCGCCCTTTAAGGCTCATAACGGCCCGCTCTACGAAATCAGCGACGCCCACTGGAACTGCGAGGGCCGAAGGATCTGGATTCAGGCGGTTCGGCAGGAACTGGCCCGCCAGACCAGGCCGCAATAGCGCTGCAATTCAGTAGGGCCTTTTTACGGCTAGACCCGCCAATTCGCCAGGCTGGTTAGCCCCTACTTTCTCTTTTCTGTTCAGCGCCCGTACTTTATCGCACGGATAGGCTCCATCCACTCGACGATGAAAGAAGTACAGCAAGAAGACATTGAGACAAACAAGCAGGGCGTAATCGAGATTGACGGTTTCCGGTTGGGCTACCGGATAGAAGGCGAAGGTTTTCCGGCGCTGGTCGTTGGTAGTTCAGTTTACTACCCCCGGACGTTTCGGGGCGCCATTCGTCAGCACCTTCAGCTTATCTTTATTGACCATCGGGGTTTTGTGCCCTCCCCGCCCGATGCGCCAAACGGGGACGTTCCGTCGCTGGATCGGTTGCTCGACGATATGGAAGCCATGCGCAAGGCGCTGGGCCTTTCCCGTTTCATCCTTATCGGCCACTCGGGCCACGCTTTTTTGGCGCTCGAATACGCAAAAAAATACCCTCAGCCGGTATCGCATGTGGTATTGATCGGCGCAAGCCCTGACTTCAGTGAAGCTGCGCAACGGGCCCGGGCGCATTATTTTCAGCGGGAAGCGACTCCGGCGCGAAAATTGCTTTTTAGGGAGGCTATGGCCCAATTACCCGCCCAGATCGCAGCGGCACCCGAAAAACGGTTTGTGACTTACTGTCTTTGTTCCGCGGCCCAGGGTTGGTACAACTACCAGTTTGACGCAACTCCGTTATGGGAGGGCGTCTACACCAATATGCCTGTCATCGATCATGTCTGGGGCGTCGTGTTCCGGGACATTGACCTTAAAGCAGGGCTCGATCGGCTGGATAAACCCGTATTTCTGGCTCTGGGCCAGTACGACTACCTGACGGGAACACCTTTTTTATGGGACGGCTGGCTCCCGCTCTTCAAGGACCTCACCCTTAAACTATTTCGAGAAAGTGCGCATACTCTGCAGTTTGAGGAAGCCGATCTGTTTAATCAGGAATTGGTGAAGTGGCTCGGAGCGACCGCAACCCCGTTTCGGTCAAGTCGGGCTGGGCAGGTCAGACTGGCAACAAGCTACTATCTTGTCACTAATTTCGTTAATTAGGTATCATGAAATAGAACTAGTTTACGAATAATACATGTGTCTGTTTATTACATCACAACCGTTTGATTATCAGGCATTAGTTCTGAAAAATAATTTTTTAACAGAACCAATTACTAAGAAATAATATCTTTTTCAGGCGTTCCGAGGTTATAATAGATACTTACCGCTATTAATGATCGGAAACCTAATTATTGAAGTGGTAACCTAATTATCCAATATATCAGATCACCTTATCAGGGACTAACTTTATGAGAAAGAACACAGTATTCACTCACAGCCTTCAATGGTTCTGGATTGTAACGAGTTTGCTTATGGCCGTAATTTTTGGCTCTTACGTGATGCTTATTGCTTTTTCAGTGGTGCATAGTTGGGGAGCGGGCATTGGTTTAGGACTCATGGGAGGCTGGCTGGTATTTTGGACTTTTCAGCAGTTTGGGGTGTTGAAAGCCACCAAGCTACAGACCGAAGAAGTGAAGATTGTCAATAAATAAGATAAGCAGAAAGACATAAAAAAAGCGCACCGCCTAAAAACGGTGCGCTTTTTTGTGTAGGACGTAGCGGGCTCGAACCGCTGACCTCCGCCCTGTCAAGGCGGCGCTCTGAACCAACTGAGCTAACATCCTTTGGTCAATCGAGGTGCAAACCTACAAAATTTCTTCTGCTTTCAAATCGACCCGGTAAACTTTTTGTGAAGGAATCCGCCACAGCAGCAGAAAACCCGCCACAAACACGAGCAGCAACGCCAGTACGCTGTTGCGCATGCTGCCCGTAATCTGCTCTATAACGCCGTACATCAGTGTGCCCAGCACAATCGATACTTTCTCGGTCACGTCGTAAAAGCTGAAAAACGAAGCCGTATCGTGCGTTCCTTCGGGAATAAACTTGGCGAACGTAGCCCGCGAAAGCGCCTGAATACCGCCCATCACCAGCCCCACAACCACCGCCAGCGCGTAAAACTGATTACCGGTCGTGATGAAATAAGCGCCGATGCAGATACCAATCCAGACCACGACGGCCACCATCAGCGCGTAGGTATTGCCGAACCGCTCCGACAGCCGGGCAAACAACGTAGCCCCCGCAATGGCAACCAGTTGAATGAGCAGGATCGTAATGATCAGGCTCTCGGAGGGTAGTTTTAGCTCATCGCTGCCGAAAATGGTGGCAATGTACATGACCGTCTGCACGCCCATGCTGTAAATGAAAAAGGCCAGCAGGAAGCGCTTCATCAACCGATGCGCCCGAACCTGCGCCAACACCCGCCCTAACTCCCGGAAGCCATTAAAAATCCAGCTGCCCTCTGTTGCCTTCCCCGTGCGCGGGGTCGAGTCGGGCAGGTAATGGAACGGGATCTGGGCAAAGCCGATCCACCACAACCCCACCGTCAGGAACGCAATCCGCGAAGCCAGTCCACCCGAAATGCCGCCGTACCACTGCGGAAACAAAATCATCGTCAGGTTAAAGATCATGAGCAGCACGCTACCGATGTACCCCATCGAAAAGCCCCGGGCGCTCACGCGATCCATCTGATCTTCGCTGACAATCTCGGGCAGGTACGAGTTGTAAAAGACAATACTGCCGCTCCAGCCAATCAGACTGAGGACAAAACAGAAAACCGAAAAGGTGATGGTGTCTTTGGTGAAGAAATACAGCAACCCGCAACTGATGGCGCCCAGGTAGCAGAAAAACCGCATAAAGTCTTTTTTGCGGCCGCTGTAATCGGCCAGGGCGGTGCAGAACGGACTCGCCAGCGCAATCAGCAGGAAGGAGATGGAAACGGAGTACGAAAAAAGAACCGAGTTTTTAACCGAAAACCCTAAGAAATCAATGACCGGCCCGCCCGCTGCGTTAACCGCCGTGGCGCTGAAATAAACCGGAAAAATGCTGGAGACAATGACCAGTGAATGCACGGAGTTCGCCCAATCGTACATACACCAGGCCCTGATCAGGCGAGCGTTGTTTTTCATAAAGACGGCAAAAACTCCAGATTAGCGTCCGTGTTTTGGCCCGAGACGGGGACGGTATTGGTCAAAATCAGTTTGGAACGCGACAATTCGCCCACGCCAAACCGGTTGTTTTTAATGCCGGTGATGTTCACTTCAACGGCCGACTCGTTATCGACAAACTTCCAGGTTCCTCCGTTGATGACCTGTTTGGAATTGGCGTCACTGGCCCGCACGACGCCATTGGACCGGAACTCGAACTCAAACTCAAATAAAGCCAGCGTCTCAATACCCAGTTTATTTTTATTGATGTCTTTTCCCTGCGTATCCGTCACCCGGTTCAGTAACCACTTGTTAGCCACTAGCATATCCGTGCGGTTGCCGGTCGAAACGGGATCTGGATCGGAACCGTGTTTGCAGCCCCAGATCAGGCTTAAAAACAAGAAACAGATTCCTACATTCCGTAATTTAATCATCATTGGTGTGCCTGTTAAGTGGAAATCGCCGTCTTTCCCTACATAACGTAGGCAAAGGCGATCAGCGTACAAACCCGGTATTTTAAGAGCAATTTACTACTTTTGAACAAATATAAGCCTATGTTCCTAAAGCGGTTTTTACGCAACGGTTGGTTTACGCTCTTGTGGATTTCGCGGGTGGGTTACGCGCAGGTGCAGTGCGCCGAGCCTTTTTCCTTCACGCCGGTGAGCCAGCTCAACAGCATTGAATGGGCAAAGTTTCCGGAGTTTACGCTGCCGTTTACGATTATCTACGCGGGTCCTCGCTTCGATACGGGCGCCCAGCCGCTCAAACACGGTTTCTCGCATCTGGGCCGGTTGAAAGACGGTGATCCGATCACGCCCAAACAGGTCGCCATCGAATGGTCGGGCGTGGCTTACGGACTGAATCAACCGTGGGAAACGCTGCAAAGCCCCTGGAACAACGACCTGAACGCCTACCACACCAAGTGGGACCAGTGGCTCCGGCAACTGTCAGGTGGCCAGCAGAATGCGCAGGGAAAATGGGTGTTGCCCACCGACGTTTTGATGCTGGACATCGAACGCTTTCTGGACACCGACAGCCGCATTCTGGCCCTCAAAACCAACGACCAGACGCCGGCGCAGTACCGCCAGTTAGCCGACGCCGATTTTCTAACGCAGTACAAAAAAGACATGACCGCGCTCTACGCCGAATCCATTCGCTACGTCCGCGAACGGGCGGATCTGTCGGCGGTACGGCTTAGCACCTACAGCGACACGCCCATCCGCAATACGTACCTCAACGTAGTAGCCAACTCCTGGCAGGACTGGACGACCAATCCGGCCCGGGTCAATTACATCACCAAGGACCCGGCGACCAATACCGTAGGGGGCACTTTTTACCAGCAACTGGATTTTCTCGGTCCTTCGTCGTATTACTACTACGATTACCCCAGTGCCCTGGCCGGTGACTACCTGGCTTATCTGCTGTTCCAGATTGAAGCCAACCGGGCCTGGAGCAACAAACCAGTCATTCCGTTTGTCTGGATGCGCTACCACGATTGCTGCGGCTCCTACCCTAAATTCATTCAGCCGTTCATGGCCGAAGCAACGGCGATTTTCCCGTTTTTCGCGGGCGCTAAAGGGTTATGGCTGTGGGAAGCGCCTAACTTTCAGACCAGCGACGCGACCTTTGCGCCGTACGAACACTTTGTGCACGGCCTTTACCGACTGTCTCAGTTCAAAGACATGTTCGAGGGGGACTACGAGCTGGTAATGGATGAGCCGGCTACTGAGCACATGAACAACCAGACACCCATCTGGCGGGGCGTCGTCAAGGAGAGCCAGTTGCTGGTGGCCGCCCATAATCCCTACGCTTCGGCGAACCAGACCACCACACTGACCGTCAATTACAAAAGCTGGCAAACGCAGATCACCCTGACGGGCACCGAAGTGTACCTCTGCAAATTCGACCTTTCCGTATTGGGCGCGCCGGAGCCCCCCGTTATTGCGGATCTAACGCTCTCGCCCAATCCGGCCCGGACCAGCGTGGCGGTGTCTTTTACGACGGCCCATAACCGGGCGGTGGACGTGCAGCTGATGAATGCGCTGGGTCAGATCATAAAAACGCGCCGGATTCAAACTTCGCCGGACCAAACCCGGTTAAACCTGGGAGTGCATGGCCTGCCCGCCGGACTTTATTTCGTCCGCGTGACCGACGGCCAGGCCGAAACCCGGAAAAAACTGCTAATTGTGAACTGAGCAAATCGGTAAAAGGCCAATGCCTATTGCTGGTCGCCAGTTCGATTAATTCTTATGAACCGTCTCGCTAACGAAAGCAGCCCGTATCTGCTGCAACACGCCCATAATCCCGTCGACTGGTTTCCCTGGGGCGAAGAAGCCCTGCAGAAAGCCGTCAACGAAAACAAGCCCATTCTGGTCAGCATTGGTTATTCGGCCTGCCACTGGTGCCACGTCATGGAGCGCGAATCGTTCGAAAAAGAAGGCATTGCCCAAGTCATGAACGAGCGGTTTGTCTGCATTAAAGTGGACCGCGAGGAGCGCCCGGATGTTGACGCGATTTACATGGATGCCGTGCAGGCGATGGGCGTCAACGGCGGCTGGCCCCTCAACGTCTTCCTGATGCCGGATGCCAAGCCTTTCTACGGACTTACCTACCTCCCACCCCAGCAGTGGGCCAATCTGCTGGTCAGCGTCCGGAACGCCTTTGACGAGCATTACGACCAGCTCGCCGAATCGGCCGAGGGCTTTGCCAATCACCTGAACATGAGCGTGGCGGAGCAGTACTACCTGACCGATCAAAGCCCCGCTTTTTCGCGGGAAACGCTCGAAGCCATGTACGAGAAACTGGCCAAAAGCTTTGATTCCGCGCTGGGCGGTCCCCGGAAGGCGCCTAAATTTCCAATGCCGAGCATCTACTCGTTCCTGCTGCGCTACTACGACGTTACCGGCAATGAGCAGGCGCTCACGCATAGTCAGCTGACCCTGGACCGAATGGCTCTGGGGGGCATCTACGACCAGTTGGGCGGTGGATTTGCCCGGTATTCGGTGGATGACCGGTGGTTTGCGCCCCACTTCGAGAAGATGCTGTACGACAACGGCCAGCTGGTCACGCTCTATTCCGAAGCGTTCAGCCTGACGAAGAGCACCCTGTATCAGCAAACCGTTTACCACACCATTGGCTTTATTGAGCGCGAACTGACCAGTCCGGAAGGCGGGTTCTACTCGGCCCTGGACGCGGACAGCGAAGGCGTCGAAGGCAAGTTTTACACCTGGACCACGCTGGAACTGCAAAGTATTCTGGGGGATGACTTCACCTGGTTCAGCGAACTGTACCACATCACGCCCGAAGGCAACTGGGAACACGGCCGAAATATTCTGCACCGCATTACGACCGACGAGGATTTTAGCCGGATGCAGGCTTTGTCGCTAGCGGAGTTCCACGCTAAACTGCGTACTGCCCACCAGAAATTGATGGCCGCCCGCGACGGTCGCATCCGTCCCGGTCTGGACGACAAAATTCTGTGTTCGTGGAATGGCCTGATGCTGAAGGGACTCGTGACGGCCTACCGGGTGTTTGGTGAAGCTTCCTTCCTGCAATTGGCCGAGCGGAATGCCGCCTTTATTCGGGAGAAGCTAACGGATAGCGCAACCGGACGGCTCTGGCACAGTTACAAAAACGGCAAGGCAACGATTACCGGCTACCTGGAGGATTACGCGGCCGTCATCGATGCTTATCTGGCGCTCTATCAGGCGACCTTCAGCGAAAGTTACCTGACCGAAGCTGACCGACTGGCCCAGTACGCGATGACGCAGTTCTGGGACGAAGCTGACCAGTTGTTCTTCTTCACCGATGCCACCGGCGAAGCCCTGATTGCCCGGAAAAAGGAAGTGTTCGATAATGTTATCCCGGCGTCCAACTCCATGATGGCGCACAACCTGTATGTGCTGAGCCTGTTACTGGAACGCCCGGAATACACCGAACGACTCGACGCCATGCTGGGCCGGGTGCAGCACCTGCTCCAGCAAAACGCCGACTACCTGACCAATTGGGCCGCCCTTTATGCGCTACGCGTGAAGCCAACCGCCGAAATTGCGCTGGTGGGTCCGGTCGCCGAAACTATCCGGCACGCCATAGACCAGCGGTTTTACCCGAACAAGGTCCTGGCAGGAACGGCTTCGGTCAGTTCGCTGCCGTTGCTCGAAAGCCGCACGACGATCAACGGACAAACCGCCATTTATGTCTGCTACAACCGCACCTGCCAGCTGCCGGTGACGACGGTGGACGAAGCCTGGAAATTATTGTCGGTGTAACTTTTTGGTTGGTTCCTACCAACATTTTTTTACATTTACGCAGCTGAAAAGCCAAACTTTAGGGGTGCTCGTAACCGGGCTGAGATAATACCCTTTGAACCTGAACAGGTTAGGACCTGCGCAAGGGAAAAGTGAGGACGTTTTTTACTTCCTATGCGGGCGTATACCGCCTGTTCGTATTTCTCTCCATTACCGATTATCTCCCTGGCTTGTGCTTTCATGCTGAATGAAACGCAACCATGATCGTATCCGTCAACAATCAGTCCGTTCAGACGCCGGAAGCCGCGACGTTGTCCAGCCTGTTGGTTCAACTGGCCCTGGCTGACAAAAAAGGCATTGCCGTTGCCGTCAACAACGCCATTGTGCCCCGCGCTACCTGGGCCAATTTCCCTTTATCCGGGAACGAGAAAATCACCATTCTACAAGCTACGCAGGGAGGTTAACATGAGCCAGAAAATCGAGAAAGTACCTAGTCAACCGGCTATTACGCGCGAGCCGCTGTCCGGTTCCAGCAGGATTTATGTGTCCGGTCAGCAGCACGACATCCGCGTGGCCATGCGGGAAATTACTCTTTCGGACACGATTTCGCACGTAGGCGGCAAACCGGTCCGGCAACCCAATGCGCCCGTCACCGTTTACGACACCAGCGGTCCCTACACCGATCCGGCGGTCGAGATTGATCTTAAAAAAGGGCTTCCCCGCCTGCGGGAATCCTGGATTACGGGCCGGGGCGATGTCGAGCAATTACCCGGCTTCTCCGCCGAATACTGCAACCAGCGGCTCGCCGACCCGGCTCTGGATGCCCTGCGGTTCGAGCACATCCGGCCCCCGTTGCGGGCCAGGGCGGGCCAGAACGTCACGCAGTTGCATTACGCCCGAAAAGGCATTGTCACGCCCGAAATGGAATACATCGCCATCCGGGAAAATCAGCATATTACTACACTGACCGACCCGTCGTTACGGCAACAGCATCCGGGCAACAGTTTCGGCGCCAACACGCCCCGAGGGCCTATCACGCCTGAGTTTGTGCGGCAGGAAGTAGCCGCCGGACGCGCCATTATTCCGGCCAACATCAACCACCCCGAAAGCGAACCGATGATTATCGGGCGCAACTTTCTGGTAAAAATCAACACCAACATCGGTAACTCCGTCGTCTCGTCCAGCATTGAGGAAGAAGTCGAAAAAGCGGTGTGGAGCTGCCGCTGGGGGGGCGATACGCTGATGGATTTGTCGACGGGCAAGAACATCCACGAAACGCGCGAATGGATTATCCGCAACTGCCCCGTGCCGGTCGGCACCGTGCCCATCTATCAGGCGCTGGAAAAAGTGGGTGGCAAGGCCGAAGCCCTGACCTGGGAAATTTTCCGCGATACGCTCATTGAACAGGCCGAACAGGGCGTCGATTATTTCACGATTCATGCCGGGGTGCTGCTGCGTTACATTCCGCTGACGGCCCGCCGGGTAACGGGGATTGTCTCGCGCGGGGGCAGCATCCTGGCGAAATGGTGCCTGGCTCACCACCGGGAGAATTTCCTCTATACGCACTTCGAGGAAATCTGCGAAATCATGAAAGCCTATGACGTGTCGTTTTCGCTGGGCGACGGACTGCGGCCCGGCTCCATTGCCGACGCCAACGACGCGGCCCAGTTCGGTGAACTCGAAACGCTGGGTGAGCTGACCCGAATTGCCTGGAAACACGACGTGCAGGTGATGATTGAGGGCCCGGGCCACGTGCCGATGCACCTCATCAAGGAAAACATGGACAAGCAGTTGCAGCACTGCCACGAAGCGCCGTTCTACACGCTCGGTCCACTGACGACCGACATTGCGCCCGGTTACGATCACATCACCTCGGGCATCGGGGCGGCCATGATCGGCTGGTTCGGGACGGCCATGCTCTGCTACGTCACGCCGAAGGAACACCTGGGTCTGCCCAACAAAAAAGACGTGAAAGACGGGGTGATTACCTACAAAATTGCCGCCCACGCAGCCGACCTCGCCAAAGGCCATCCGGGGGCGCAGTACCGCGACAACGCCCTGAGCAAAGCCCGTTTTGAGTTTCGCTGGCAGGATCAGTTCAACCTGTCGCTCGACCCCGACACGGCCCGCGAATTCCACGACGAAACGCTGCCCGCCGAGGGCGCCAAGATCGCGCATTTCTGCTCGATGTGCGGCCCTAATTTCTGTTCGATGAAAATCACCCAGGACGTGCGGGATTACGCCGAACAGCACGGACTGGCCGACGAAGAGGTATTCAATAAGGCGATGGAAACCAAAGCAAAAGAATTTGCCGATCAGGGCGGAGAACTGTATTTATGACCATTAGCGCACTCCATTACATCACCACCCGACCCGAGCAGGCTGAAGCGGCCTGCCGGGCCGGGGCCGACTGGATTCAGCTTCGGTTGAAAGACCAGCGGTACGCCGACTGGAAAGCCGTCGCGGAAGAAACTCTGGCCGTTTGTCGGCAGTACAACGCCCGGCTGATCGTCAATGACAACCCGCAGCTGGCCGCCGAGATCGGCGCCGACGGCGTGCATCTGGGCAACGAAGATATGCCCACCGCCGAAGCCCGAGCACTTTTGGGTGATCGCTTCATCATTGGCGGAACGGCCAACACCACGGACGACGTGCTGGCTCATTGCCGGGCGGGCGTCAATTACGTGGGCCTGGGGCCGTTTCGGTTCACGACTACCAAAGCAAAATTGAGTCCTATTCTGGGGCTGGCGGGCTACCAGCGTATTGGGGCCGAACTGCAAAAGTTGGCAATCACGGTGCCTATCATCGGCATTGGCGGCATTACGCTGGACGACGTGCGACCTCTTCTGGAAACGGGGCTGCACGGCATCGCGGTTTCGGGGGCCATCACCGGTGCGCCGGACCCCGGGGCGCAAACGCGGCTTTTTCTGAATCAGTGTTCTCCTTTAACCCCGGCCATTGACTAACATGTTTGCAAAGCCATTACAAATCGCCGGAAAGACGTTTACCTCCCGTCTGTTCACCGGCACGGGCAAATTCGGCTCGTCCCAGCTCATGGAAGAAGCGCTGGTCGCGTCCGGCACCGAACTGGTGACGGTAGCCCTTAAACGAGTGGATACCGGAAACGGCAGCGATGATATGCTGACGCACGTAGCCCACCCCCGTATGCAGTTGCTGCCCAACACTTCGGGCGTCCGGACGGCGAGAGAAGCCGTTTTTGCCGCCCAGATGGCCCGCGAAGCGCTGGAAACAGACTGGCTGAAACTGGAAATCCATCCGGACCCGAAATACCTGCTTCCCGATCCGATTGAAACGCTGAAGGCTGCCGAAGAACTCGTTCAGCTCGGCTTTGTGGTACTGCCCTACGTGCACGCCGATCCGGTGCTGTGCAAACGACTGGAAGAAGTGGGCGTGGCCGCCGTGATGCCCCTGGGGGCGCCAATTGGCACCAACAAAGGCCTGCGTACGCTTGATTTTCTGGAGATCATCATTGAACAAAGTAAGGTACCGGTGGTGATTGACGCGGGTCTGGGGGCGCCCTCGCACGCGGCTGCCGCGATGGAACTGGGTGCCGATGCGGTGCTGGTTAACACGGCCATTGCGGTTTCCGAGGATCCTGTTCGGATGGCGATAGCGTTTAAAATGGCCGTTGAAGCGGGTCGGATGGCTTACGAAGCCCGGCTCGCCCAACCGTCGGTTCAGGCCCACGCCAGCAGTCCGTTAACCGCTTTCCTGGACGAACTATGAGCTTTTTCAACTGGTTTGGCCGGTACGACTGGGATACCGTCCGGGCTGACATTGAAGCAACCACGCCCCGGCAGGTGGAACGGGCGCTGAACAATCCCCGGCGCACGATCGAGGATTTCAGGGCGCTGATTTCGCCGGCGGCCCTGGCTTATCTAGAGCCGATGGCGCAGCTGAGCCACCAGCTAACCCAGAAACGGTTTGGCAAAACAATGCAGTTGTACGCGCCCCTGTACCTCTCCAACGAGTGTCAGAACATCTGCACCTACTGCGCCTTTAGCCTGGATAACAAAATCCAGCGCCGGACGTTGACGGACAGCGAGATGCTGCAGGAAGCGGAAGCCCTCAAAAAACTGGGCTACGACCACGTTCTGCTGGTGACGGGCGAGGCCAATCAGACGGTTGGGGTGCCGTACCTCAAAAACGCCATCCAATGGCTGCGGCCCCACTTTGCCCACCTTTCGATGGAAGTGCAACCGCTGGACGAACCCGAGTATACCGAACTGATGGCGGAAGGACTGAATACGGTTTTGGTGTATCAGGAAACCTATCACCAGAATACGTATAAAAATCACCATCCAAAGGGCAAAAAATCAAATTTTGCTTACCGGCTCGACACCCCCGACCGGCTGGGTCGGGCGGGGGTTCACAAGATCGGGCTGGGGGCACTGCTGGGGCTGGAAGACTGG
>Ga0325400_1002000_pt1 | contig 17431 bp, 24 predicted proteins | sample PopdelMetagenome_2_FD_205662 | JGI IMG/M metagenome (GOLD analysis project Ga0325400, IMG submission 205662) | Populus deltoides microbial communities from Bellville, Georgia, United States - Xylem-PdKOR-R1 | ecosystem: Host-associated > Plants > Phyllosphere > Stem > Wood/Secondary xylem... | reverse complement strand
GAAACAACAATATCAACAACTCTCGACGAATTATGATGAGCTCCGTCAAATAGTCATGGAGATGAGATCAAAGATGGGTGATGATACTTGTGCAGCTTCTTTTTAGCCGTATGGTCCCGGGAACAACTAGCCTCCTCCTCCTCCGCCTCCTCCTCCAGCTCCGCCACTATTCTAGTTTAATTTTGTTTTTTAAACACATTAAATTTGTAATGAATATTACTACTTTTACATTTTTAATGTTTAATGCATTTTTATTTGTTTATTAAGGTTTTTTTACAATTAATAAATTATTTTTTTATATATTTTAAATATGTACCGACGGATATACCGACGGATAATATCCGTCGGCATTTAACAGAGAGTTGCAAAAAAATTACGTGATTTTCCCACATTCACCGACGGATATTATCCGTCGGTGATTATATACCGACGGCATTACCGACGGATAACATCCGTCGGTATTACACAGAGAGTTGCAACAAAAATTACAAGCCATGCCATCCTTACCGACGGGTTGTCCGTCGGTAATTACCCTTGAAATTACCGACGGAGTTATTCCGTCGGTAATGTTCCCGCGGGAAACTTTTTTTTGGCGCGCGCGTATCCGTCTGTATTTCCGTCGGTGGGTGGTTTTTTTTATTTGCGACAGAATTAGCAACGGAAATGGGATTTACCGACGACTGTTATACCGACGGACGTGATCCGTCGGTATTATTTTTACCGACGGATTTCATTGTTGTCACCGACAGAATTAGTCCGTCGGTAAAACTGGATAATGTTGTAGTGTGAGGAGGACCTGATGGAGCAACTAGAAAAGCTCCAAATAGAACTGGGAAAGTGTAAGAGAGATAAAATGTCGTTAGAAATGATGATGATGGAAGAAGACAAAAGCAGAGTATTTCTAAACGAGTAGCTCGAATCTAGAGATGCAAAAATAATGATGTTAGAACTATAACTAAGCAAAGGAAAGGCTGCAAGGGAAGAGTCTGAGAAAGAGAGGGGAAGACTGAGTTTGAACTGGATGCAGAACAACTCTGAATTGGAAGCATTAAAGTCTGACTTCAATGACTGTTAAGAAAATGCTAAATACAATCAGGATAAATTCATGTACGTTCAAACAGAGTTGTTGGATTGAATCGAGAAGTATGAGGAGCTGAGCAAGAAATGTGTGATGATGGAAAGTCGGCTAGCCGAATTGCGAGAGTTCGAAAGAAAAGGGATGGAAGATGAGGTTGTTAGGGCAGATTTGGTAACTAAGAAAAATGAAATCAGGATGCTGAGGGCAAAGCTTGACAAAGAGCGAGAAAAGGTAAATCATTTGACCGAAAAGTTAGATCTTGTCTTTGTCATTGAGCCCACTTTTGTTTTAAATAATGAGATCATGCATTTTCTAAATTTGTCTTTTTATTTGCGCATTTACACCAAACACTTTTCGCTTTTAGGAAACCTGAAACCGGATCTTCCACAACATCACATACACTTAGCATCAAGAATGAATGGCCAAACTTTAACGAACATGTGATCACTATGGAAGAAGAAGTATGGGATGAGAGCAATATCAGGGAATTCGCAAAGCTAGTGGAGCAATATGAACAAACCTGGGAACCCGATGCAGAAGAGCTAGAAACCATAAACGTGGGTAACGATCAAATTGAAAGAGAGTTGAAAATAGGGACCTTAATCACTTCCAAAAAAAAGAGCGGAGGTAATTGCCCTACTACAAGAATATATAAATGTTTTTGTTTGGTCTTACAAGGATATGCCTGGTTTGGATAGAAATATATAAGATACCGTTGGAAGAAGGTTGTAAACCAGTCAAGCAGAAGTTGAGGAGAGCCCACCCGGATATTTGGATCAAAGTCAAGGCAGAACTCAAGAAACAGTGGAATGCAGGCTTCCTAGAAGTAGTTAAATATCCACAATGGGCATCCAACATTGTTGTTGTGCCAAAGAAAGAAGGAAAGATTAGAGATTGAGTGGACTTTCAGAATTTGAACAAAGCTAGCCCTAAAGATGTTCCTCTGCCACATATAGATGTTTTGGTCGACAATGTTGCATGTAGTTCCATATACTCCTTTATGGATGGTTTCTCGGGATATAAACAGATAAAAATGGCTTAAAGACAAGGCAAAAACAACTTTTATTACATCTTGAAGGAACATATTGCTACAAGGTTATGCCATTTGGTATGAAGAATGTAGGAGCTACTTATCAAAGAGCCATGGTGACTCTGTTCCATGATATGATGCACAAGGAAATTAAGGTGTATGTAGATGATATGATTGCCAAGTCCAAGAGGGGAGAAGATCATGTAAAGGTTTTGAGGAAGTTATTTGAGAGGCTGAGGAAGTATGAACTACAGCTCAACCCTGTAAAATGTTCATTTGGAGTTAAGTCTGGAAAGCTGTTAGGATTTGTGGTCAGTGACAAAGGTATAGGGGTAGATCCTGATAAAGCAAAAGCCATCCAAACCATGTCGTCCCCGAAGATAGAGGAGGAGATGAGGGGATTCTTGGGAAGATTGAACTATATTGCCCGATTTATAGCTTAACTAACCATAACTTGTGAACCTATCTTCTAGCTACTGAGGAAAAAGAATCCTGGGACTTAGAATAAGGAGTGTGAGGAGGCATTCAATAAAATCTAGCATTATTTACAAAGTCCACCTTAGCTTGTTCCTCCTGTATCAGGAAAACCTTTAATACTGTATCTGACAATGACTGAAACAGTTATGAGATGTGTACTAGGTCAACATGATGAAACTGGGAGGAAAGAAAGGGCTATTTATTACCCGAGTAAAAAGTTCACTGATTGTGAGTCTAGATACACGGTGATAGAAAAACTATGTTGTGCATTAGCATGGGCGACAAAAAGATTATGACATTATATGTTGTATCACACCTTTTGGTTGATTTTAAAAGTGGATCCATTAAGATACATTTGTAACAAGCCTTATCTCTTAAGCCGAATTGCAAGATGACAGGTTTCGTTGTCAAAATATGACATAGTGTATATGACAAGAAAAGTCGTGAAGGGAAGAGCGATTGCTGACCATTTGGCTGATAACGCTGTTGAAGATTATGAGCCATTGGATTTTGATTTCCCTGATGAAAATGTACTATCAATGAAGAAAGAAGAAGAGAAGACGGATTGGTGGACCATGTTTTTTGACGGAGCAGTGAATGTATATGGTAATGGGCTGGCGCAGTGATAATCTCTCTTGACCAAAAGTAGTATCCGGTTTTAGTTAAATTGCATTTTGAATGCACCAACAATACAATAGAATATGAGGCTTGTATCCTCGGTTTAGAAGCTGCGTTAGAGCTGAAGGTTAGAAAGATAGATGTATATGGTGACTCAATGTTGATTATCTATCAGGTGAAAGGAGAATGAAAAACCAAGGAAGAAAAGCTGAGGCTATACCATGAATATTTATCCACATTGTCAAAAGAATTCGAAGAGATAAAATTCACCCATTTAGGAAGAGAAAGGAACCATTTTGCGAACGATTTGGCCACGTTGGCTGCTATGGCTACAATTGATATCAAGCATAAGGTACAACCTGTACACATTGACATCAGAAATTACCCAGCTCACTACTACTTAGTTGAAGGAGAGATAGATGGAAATCTTTGATACTACGATATCAAGAATTTTGTGCAAAATCAGGAATATTCAGTCGGAGCCTCTAAGATGGATAAGAAAACCCTGAGAAGATTGGCCATGAATTTATATTTAGATGGAGAGATTTTGTATAAAAAGTCATTTGACGGAACCTTGCTTAGGTGTTTGAATGAGACAGATGCTAGAAATGCTTTACGAGACGTCCATGAAGGGATTTGCTCAACTCATGCTAACAGTTATATGATAGCAAGGAAAATACAAAAGGGCTGGTTATTTCTTGATGATGTTAGAGAAAGAATGCATTGACTATGTTAAGAAATGTCACAAGTGTCAAGTGCATAATGATAAGGTCAATGCACCCCGACTCTTTTGTTTAATCTAGCATCTCCCTGGCCATTTGCAATGTGGGGGAATTAATGTGATTGGACCTGTTAACCCAAAAGCCAGCAATGAGCATAGATTCATCCTCATACCTATTGATTATTTCACAAAATAGGTAGAAGCCAGTTCATACGCCCATGTAACATAGAAGGTAATGAAGAGGTTTATAGAAAAAGACTTGATTTGTCGGTATAGTCCTCTAGAAAAGATAGTGACCGATAATGCATAGAATTTTAACAGCAAAATGATGGTGGAGCTCTGTACCAAATAGAAGATTAAACATTCAAATTCCTCACCATACAGACCGAAGATGAATGGTGCTGTGGAAGCCGCCAACAAGAACATGAAGAAAATTATTCAAAAATTATAGTCACTTACAAAGATTGGTATGAGATGTTGTCGTTTGCTCTCCATGCATATCACACTACAGTAAGAACCTCGATAGGAACTACTTCATATTCTCTTGTGTATGGGATGGAGGCGGTGATGCCTTTGGAAGTAGAGATCCCCTCGTTAAGGGTGTTGATGGATTCCGAATTAGAGGAGGCCAAATGGGCCAAAGTGAGATATGAACAGCCAAACCTGATCAGTGAAAAGAGGATAGCTGCAATATGTCACAATAAACTCTACCAAGAAAGAATGGCCAAGACATATTATAAAAAGGTTAGACCTTATTTGTTCCAAGAAGGAGATCTAGTGCTGAAGAAGATGTTGTCTTTACCTAGAGAAGATCAAAGCAAATAGGCACCGAATTACGAGGGTCCGTATGTAAAAGGGGATCGACAGAAGGGATCTCAGGTTAGCCCAACCACATAGACTTTGGTTCTAGTTAAAGGGGATCGGCAGATGGGATCTCAGGTTAGTCCAACCATACACATGATTACGGTCTGGTTGTAGCCCAACCACACATATGATTTTGGTTCTGATTAAAAGGGATCAGCATAAGAGATCTTAGGTTAGCCCAACCACAAACAGACCTTGGTTCTAGTTAAAAGGGATCGACAGAAGGGATCTCAGGTTAGCCCAAGCACACACATGATTTTGGTTCTGGTTAAAGCGGATGAGTAGAAGGGATCTCAAGTTACCCAACCACACATATTGATTTTGGTTCTGGTTAAAGGGGATCAACAGAAAGGATTTTAGGTAGCCCAACCACAAACAGATTTTGGTTATGGTAAAAGGGGATCGGTAGAAGGGATCTCAGGTTAGCCCAACCATAAACAGACTTTGGTTCTGGTTAAACACTACCAGAAATTCACTTAATACCAACGGCATTCCCGACAGACTAATTCTGTCGGTAATTTGAGGTCATAATTATTGACGGATTATTTTTCATCCGTACTTCGGTCGATATATACCAATGGAATTACAGACATAATATTCAGAATTAAAAAAAAAGGCGGTTCGCTGACGTGGAAGTTTTTGCGCGCGATTTTACCGACGGAATCACCGAGGGATTCAAACGGGGAGCTCTGTACAGTGACGTGATCGATTCACCGTCAGAATTGCCGATGGAATCTCCGACAGAAGTATGCTATCGGTGATTCCATCGGTAAAAGTTAATATATGACCACGCTGCCAACCCTCTCCTCCCCTATTTCTCCTTCTTCCCCATCCCAACTCTCTCCTTCAAAACTACAAACAACCACCCCCCTAAAAAAAATCTCCCTCTTCTTAGCACAAGTCATATTTCTTTAAGTTTTGTGGTCACAACATCCGTGTTCTGATTTACTAACGGATTTTATCATTTTTTGAAAGTAATTCTATCTTTTTAATTTTAACATTTAAATGTCAATTTTTTTTTAGTATATGTATTTTGTTAGTATATGTACATGTTTTATTGTTATTTCTCATACAGTAGTAAATGAATGTATAATTTTGTACTTGTTATGGTTTGTTTTAGATTTTTTAAAATTGTATTTGTTTGTAAATTGTTGAAACTTTATTGAATTACCGAATTACATGTGTTGTGGTGAAATAATTAATAGCTTATTTAACGGGTACTTAAATTTGTATGGATGTAGATAATTGATAATGAATATTTAACATTTGTGAGAAGTTGTAATTAGTTTGTTGGATAATCTCGAGGTAAACCAATTTTTTTATAAATTTATTTACCTGACATAGATAATTTATACATATTGTCATCATAATTTCATAGAGGTTCGATGAAAGTCATGGATGTATCGAGATTCACCCCAAGAATTGTGGATGATGAATTATTGTAACGAGGTTCAGAGTTTTATTAATTTCGCAACATCTAGAAATTTTACTAGAGGCGGTATTAGGTGTCTATACAAGAAGTGTCAAAATAAAAAGTACCGGCATCCAGATGTTGTAATGATGCATCTTCTACACAAAGGATTTATGGAGAATTACTGATGTTGGTATGCACACGGAGAAGTATTTGTTTGTAATAAGAGCATGGGAGAAAGGGTGGTTGGGTCAACTTCTAGTGCTAGCAACGTGCATGAAGTTGCAAATGACAACACTAATCCTTACTGGAATATGGTTATGGATGCAATGAGAATGAATCAAGGTAATGTCAGTCAATGTCCAATCATAGAAGAAGAACCTAATGCAGATGCAACTAGGTTTTTTGATTTATTGAAAGATTCTGACGAACCATTATGGAATGACTACATGAACCACAGTAAATTATCGGTCGTAGTACAGGTGTTCACCATCAAGTCAGATCACGGGTTGAGTGAGGTCGGGTATGACAAAATTATTGAATGGGTGAAAAGCATTTTACCTGAAGGGAACAGGCTGAAAGAGAACTTCTATGCTGCAAAGTCCATGATGAAACCCCTCGATTTGGGATACTAGAAAATTAACATGTGCCCTAACTTTTGCATGTTATACTACCTTGAAAATATTGAGCTGACCGAGTGCATGACATGTGATGGCTATAAAAAACCCAGAACTAGCAAGGGAAAGACTCTCGTGGCATATAAAAAACTTACTTCCCAATCACACCTAAATTGTAAAGATTATTCATGTCACCAAGGACTGCTGAGCACATGACATGGCACCAATCACATGATACGGTTGATAGAGTGATGGTGCATCCTTATGACGGCGAAGCGTGAATACACTTTAACAGTGTGCATCTTCACTTTTCAGCTGAATCAAGGAACGTGCATCTTGGGTTGTGTACAGACAAATTCAACCCATTCGAGTCATTTGCTGATCCTTATTCTTGTTGGTCGGTCATACTGATAATTTATAACTTTCCACTGGGAATGTGTATGAGGCCATAGTTCATGTTTTTATCTACTATCATACCCAGTCCGAGCAGCCCAGGCCGAAATATAGATGTTTGTCTTCGACCGTTGATTGATGAATTGACGTAGTTAAGGTCCTCCGGAGCTTTGATTTATGATATATCGAGGAAATAAAATTTTGTTATGAGGGCTGCTTTGATGTGGATCATCAATAATTTTCCAGCTTATGGAATGCTTTCTAGTTGGAGCACGCATGGAAAACTAGCATGTCCATACTGCATGGAAAACAACAAGGTATTCACGTCAACAAATAGAGGTAAAGCTTTTTTTTTTACTGTCACCGTCGTTTCTTGCAACTAAATCACAGGTACATAAAGGATTTCTTTATTGGCAGAGTTGAAAAGGATGTTGCACCCCCGCGTCTTTCTGGTGAAGAATTGCATGATGTTGTATCATAATATGGTCACATTGTGTTTGGTCTTCAATCAGGTACGCAAAAGTTTCCTGCTTTTGGTTTGACCCACAATTGGGTAAAGCAAAGTATCTTTTGGGAGCTTCCTTATTGGAAGACCAATCTCCTCCGCCATAACGTTGACGTTATTCACATAGAAAAGAATGTGTTTGAGAATATTTTCATTACAGTCATGGATGTGAAGAGGAAGACAAATGACAACATCAATGCTAGATTGGATATAGCTTTATTTTGTAATCTTAAAACATGGAGTTGGTTTATGATGGGTCACGGGTCGCAAAATCAAGAGCAAGCTTCGTGTTAGAGAAAAAAGCACAACTACTAGTCTACAAATAGCTTAAGAGTCTGCATTTCCCCGATGGACATGCCTCGAACATATCAAGGTTGGTTAATATGGAGGAATGCAGATTGTATGGAATACAGAGTCATGACTGCCATATGTTTATGCAAACACTCATCCCATTAGTTTATTATGATTTGTTGCCAAAAGGGATATGTGATACACTCACGGAGATTAGTCATTTCTTTAGAGATATATGCTCTACCAAGTTGAATATTGATCACATTGAAAGGCTTGAAACAAATATCATCGAGACACTATGCAAACTTGAGATGATATTCCCTCCATCATTTGTTGACTCAATAGAGCATCTCCCCATATATCTACTGTTCGAGGCAAAGTTGGAGGACCGGTCCAGTCTATATGGATGTACCTATTCAAACAGTTAGATATTACAGTTGCATTGTAATTCACATATAAAAGTTTTTTCTTTGTTTTTCTTAATTGAAAATATTTGATTAATTTAATGCAGGTACTTGTTCCATCTCAAGAAAAGGTTAAGAACAAGGTGCATGTTGAGGCTTCAATATGTGAAGCCTATATTGTTAAGGAGATCTCAACATTTATCTTGTACTATTTTGAACCTCATCTGAGAACGAGAATCAATCGCGTTCTATGGCATGATGATGGCAGTGAAGTGCCTTCCAGTGGGAACTTGTTAATATTTTCCAATCTTGGACGACTCAAACCTAAAAATGTTGTAAGGGGAATATATTTGTCAAAAATAGAGTTCAGACAAGCACACAATTATGTGTTATTTAACTGTGATGACCTGAGACCTTTTATTTAGTAAGTATATATATGTATTACTAATTAAACTTTGTTAATAATATACTATTTATATATTGTAATATCATAAACTAATTATCACTTGCAGGCAACATCGACAATATTTATTGTCCAATAACTCACAGCTGACCGAAACCCAGATCTTTCAATTACAAGATGAATAATTTGCCATGTGCTTCAGAACACATGTAAGTACTATCATAAACTCATTATCACTTGCAAAATTACTGTATGCATGTCATTATGAAATTCTCGTTGACTGTTTATTGTTTACATTACATACAAGGTTTATCAAATGAGAAGGAATGCTGCTAAGTCATTGTCTTCACTAAGCTTGGGCCCTGAAAGAAAAGTTAAGTGCTACAACGAGTATTTTATCAATGGATATGTGTTCCATACTGAAGAATATAGGCATGAAAGAAAGACATACAATAGTGGTGTTTGTGTTAAGGGATCGACTAGTAGTGAGTTAGAAGTTGACTATTATGGTAGATTAGAAGAGGTCGTCAAACTGCAATATCATAGTGAGCAAAATAGAGTGTTTTTATTCAAATGTTATTGGTATGACACGACTGACAGAGGAATCAGAGTTGATCCTCACTATGATCTGGTCGAAATCAACTCAAAAGCTAGACTCCGCAACATAAATGATGTCTTTGTTTTCATAAAGCAATGTTAACAAGTTTATTACACATACACCCCTTTCTTTAGAAATGATTGATCAAGAGTTGATTGGTTATCTGTTTTAAAAACAAAACCCAGGGGTCGTGTCGAGGTTGTTCATGATGAGAACAAAGACATAAGTGTGCGAGATGAAGTCTTTCAAGTTAGTAAGTTAGTTGAACCATATCGAGTTGCTCCTTCGATTGACTTGGAACACAATTCAAATTTTTGTATTTTCGATGATAGTCTTGTTGATGTTGACGTAGAGGATTTGAATGTTGTTTTGAGCTATAGTGAACAAGCAAATGTCGATGAAGATGATACTGATATTCATATTGAAGATTGCGATGAAGGTGATGGCTGTTCAATTGATGACGAAGAAGAAGAAAATTCTAACTACCTATCAGAATATGCTTGCATTTAAGATGAATATTTACCATAAATTAAAAGTATCTTATATTATTAGACATGATATTATAGAACATGCTCTAGTTAAGGATTTATTGATACTTTAAGTGCAAAATGATGATATAAAACCTTGATAAAAATGCACTTTTAAGTATTAATCAGTACCCGAGTCAAAGCTTGAGGCTTTATCAAGAAAGATTGTTTTCTTTTCTTTTTTTTAGCACCAATTTTATCAGCATGCATAATAACAAGTAGCTTAATCCATGAAGCCACGACTCTTATGGAAAAGCTCTTTAAGTTTTGAGAGCGTCATTTATCGGTTCAAATTACTTACTTGATCAAAAAGGGCTTTTAAAAGCACATAATGCAGGCTATGGTTCATGACTTATAAAAAAAAATAATGTTTGTAGGCTCAAAAGGTGTTTTAAGGGATTTTAAGACTAAGAATCACTAGTGCTTGTTTCTTGACCTTTTGTCACTTGAATGTCTTTCTAATGTGGTCTATCGTGCCCCCTAGTGTTAGGCTTGAGCTCTTTCTCTTTGTTTTTGTTTTTTTCATTTGGTTTTGAGCATCATCATATTGGTTTTTTTTTTTTGCTCAAAAGTTTTAGATCCTTTGGATTTTTCTTCATGCCCCCAGCTTTGTTTGGGCACCTTTAATGATTGAGAATTTTTTTATGCCCCCTTGTGTTGCCTGGGCACTTTCAATCATTGAAGTTTTTTTTTGTCTCTTGCATTTGCCCCCAGTGTGGGGTGTGATCCTAGCCAAGGCTATTTCCAAAAAATATTACTAGGCTTAAAAGGTTACAAAGGATATATTTTAGCCTCATGAAATGATTAAAAAAAAATGACCTTTCCTCATTTGAAACTCATGTATTTTGGATCGGTAAGCCTTGCTTTCATGCGAGTATGCAACGTGATTTCTTATTATTCATTCAAGTAAAACTCAACTTTGGAGTCACCTCATGGTGTTTTGTTTGTTTTTTTTCTTTTTTTTCGGGGTTTCTAGGTGTATGGTTACCTTTCTAAGGAATCACCTGAATTTCCAGAACTCGTTTGTTTTGGACAAACACCAACATGATTTCTGTTTTTGTACTAAACTTTGAATTCCTAAAAATCCTTGTGAACATGTGAGATCATGCATAGTTTTTGAAGAAAAAGGAAACACACCAAAAGATTTTTGGCGCAATGGTTTCATGTTTAAAGGTCATGCTCATTATATTATTAACCATAAAAGCTCATTTGACAATGAAAGTCTTGTGGAATTTTGAGCCAAATTACCACCAAAAACTGGAACAGGTTGAAACAAAAAATCAAGTTTTGTAGGCATGATCGAATAGAGGTAGTTATTTTTTGGAAGAACAAGAACATGCTCCATTCTACAACGGTGGTGCAATTCCCCTTCGGTCAGCCTTCCCACAAAAGCTTTTGCAGAAATGCTGGATTGTGTTGGGCTCTTGACCATGTTTGCCCCCAATTTCTTCGAGTTGAGTTATTGTTGGGGTTTGAAAAAAGATGATAGGTCGGTTGGAAGGAACTTCCCTAGAGTTATTTCGAAGTATTTGCTCAAGTAAACTAGAGGTGAGTCAAGCTTTTCTTCAGAGACTCCAACTCTTCTTGAAAATGGACGTTACGGCGAGCATGCTCTTCATCTTCCATGTTTTTCACTCAAAGTCAGGTGTTGTAGACTCGTAGGGGGCCTACTTTTCATCCCGGTGCATGCATGACAAATATATGAACATGTAATCTATATGATGAACTCGCCCTTCAAGGGGTGACATATGATCATAACTCTTGCATGATGAAACAAGAATCTTGATTCTTGCCCAAACTCTACAATGAAAATTTTATGAGTGATGGTCATTGTGTCACCCACAAGTCTTAAGTTCAAGATGCTTTAAGAAGGGTTTGCCTTAATGTAAATGAAGATAGCACATATAACCTAAGGACATGTTCTATTCATTATGTGAACATGGGTAGGTTCTCTACCTGGTCTCAAGAGGGTCTCATATTTGCCCAGTGACGATCTTCATGAAGACAGTATAGGGGTGTTGCAAGAAATGGTTAAGGCACGTATATCCACCATTACTAAGCAGGCACTCAGATATAAGTTGGGTGTGTCATGCATTTGAACCCTGACCAATAGTCATAGGGTAGATCGTTAATTCCCCACTTAACCTAGAAGCTTGTGTGTGCTTTTCAAAAATAAAAACATGTGCTGCATGAGACAATTCTACAAAATACATGGAAAAAACATTAACAAAAAAAGACAAAATGCAAAAACTTAAACACATCAAATAAACAAAGCTTAAATGTACTGGTCTTGTCAGAGATTCACGAGTAAAAACTAGTTGTTGTTAGAGAAGGTATTAGCACCCCTAACGCACCCTGCCTGAAGGAAGCTGCTTCGAGGCTTTGATATGTTAAAGAAGTTTTAAAAATTTTGTGTTTTCATCAGATATTATAAATACGACTTACGTATAAGTTTATAATCCTTTACCGTGAGCAAATAAAATATTAAATTCTTTTTTGTCTTTGCAGTTTTATCATAAAAAAAATCCATAAAAAAAAAAACAAAACACATATTCACTTCTACTATGTTTTACACATACACCCATAATTACATGTTACAAAATAACAAAAATTCAAAATAAATCAAACAACAGTAACATAATATACATATCAACATCTGAAAATTACAAAAAAGCCTCGGGAACAGTGTTGGAAGGCTTCTGGGTCACGGAAACAGTGGCGGCGCGTGAACCCACGCGCCACCGTAAAAATCCAGGCAACAGGGGAGATCCGAAGCGGCTTCTTCCCTTCTTCTTCACCGGTGGTGACTTGCACAAAAAGCAAAGTCGCAACAACCAATTGATTTTAATTTTTCTTTTTTTATATAGATCTGTTCTCAGATCATGTTGCTTTGTTCTGTTCTGGTCTTGTTGTTCTTTCCTTCTTCTTCAAGCGGTAAATTTAGCGGCTGAGGAAGGAGTGCTGGATGCTAGAGCTTCGGGTGCAGCCGTGTGTGGGGGAGGAGCTGCTGCGGGAGGCAGAAGACGGGCATATCCTTGGTGTGCAGAGGGGCAGTCTTGGTCAGGTGTCTGTGCTGTCGGCCAGGTGGGGGAGGCCGATGGGTCGGCTGAGAGATGAGAGGGACGACGTTAAGAGGAAGGGAAGATGGGAACGACTGTGGTTTGTTGGGCAAAGGTTTGTGAGAGAAAGAAAGAGGGTGAGCGGCGCAGGCTTTTGTGGGCGAATGGTGAGGGAAAAGACAGGGATCGGGGGGTTGTTGGACCTTCAGCGAAGACGGCTAGTTCGGGTGGCTAGTTCAGGTGGAGGTGTCTGTATTGTTGGCTGGTTTTCTTTTGGCAGAGGGTAAGGGAGAGTGGGAGGAGATGGCGGAACCGGCCGAGAGACGGGAGAAAAAATGAAATGGCAGGGGGTCTTTGGCTCTCTGGTTCTGGGAGAGCAAAAAAAACCAATGACCCCCCGGGGGGACGACGGTTTCGTTTCCAAACAAAAGGAGAGCGGGGTGCTGCGGCTCCTTTGGCTTCAAGAGGGTGAGCAGCGGCTACAAACTAGTGGGAGCTCGAAAGGGTGAGGTTGTTTAGGGTTTTTTTGTGTTGCTCTATAATTTTGGTCTTTTTCAAAATTGTCCCCTTGTATTAAAAATTTTCACTTCTCTTTATAGATAACAAAATTTGTTATTTTTAATTGCTTTGTACCCAAGCAACCTAGAAAACAAATTGGTCCCTCAACGTTTTCTTTTCATATTTAATCCCTTGTAAATTTTTATTTTTTGTATTTTTGAATTTTTTTGCAAACAAGCAATATCAACGTCGACTCAACAAGAAAAATCAGTGATTGTAAAATTAACGCGTTAAAAGTTGAATGCGTTCAAAATACATTTGAAAATTTAAATTCTTCTGAGATGGCGTTGAAAATGCTAGAAACGATGCAAATATATCAAAAATACATTTTTTAGGGTTTTCGTTGTTTTTTATTTGCTATTTTTGGTTTTTTTCTGAAAAATTATAAAAAACATAGGTCAAAAATTGAGTAGCAACAACATCAATATCACTTCTCAAAGCTCTCTTCAACTCCTTTTCTATTATTATCTATTTCTTTATTTGTAATTTAATTATACCGTTAACATCCCTGTGATTTAACTCCGATCTTGCCAAGTTATTTATTACTTCAACACTCTTACACTTGGGAGAAGACATCAACTCTTTGATCGTGTCACCTACATACAAAATACCAAAAAAACCTATCTTTTTTTGAAAGGGTCAAAAACCCAGTTCTGTCATTCTTGCGGGTCTAGTGACCATTTTCAAACTAAATCCATATGAGTTCACGGTAAATGGATTCATGATGAGTATCAACCCTGGTATTCACCAATGCCAAAGTAAAAAATATCAACTTTGATATTTATTGATGCTAGAGTAAAAAAATATCAACCCCAATATTCATTAACGTCAAAATCAGAAATAACATACCTTTTTTTCATGTAATATTTATAAATGCCAGAGTTGGAAGTATTTGTAGTTGAATATTTACTAGCGTTAGAGTCAGGAATATTGTAGGCAGACTATCAAAAGCATAACACTACAAATCCTTAGCAACTTAAGATAGAACCAGCAATGTAGCCTACTTCAAGTAAGACACTTAAAGGGTGATAATATCTTTCCTCTTGCATAACCAATCTTGTACCATAGAATCTCTGTTGACCAGTTAAGGTTTTTAGTGACCATAATACCAAGTGGCAACTCCTTAAACAAGACATTTCCCCTCTAAGAATAAGATGACAAATATTTATTCTTTCACAATAGAAATTTTTAAGGTCGTCGCGATGTCGGATGTGAAAAAAGTTTTGAAGAACCAAGATCTCTTTTTAGAGTTATGGTTATTATAAAAATCATCAATAAAATATTTTTGTTAACAATAAAATTTGTTTCAAGAACATTTAGCTCATTTTGGATGTTTTCGGTTACGAATGAGAATGGTGGGGAAGTTGGTTGAGAAAGTTGGTCAATATTTTTATATAGTGGTTTTGGTACATATGTGGTATAATCAACATTTTAGAAACTGGTGCTAGGAATATCAGAGGTTGATTTCGTAGATGAGTTTATGTGGTAGAATATATTTATAATTGGGGGAATTTCAAAAATTCTTCTAAGATTTATTGTATTGGATGTAGAAGATTTATCTAAGAATCTAGAACTGGTTGAATTTTTGTGGAAGGACAGTTTAACTTTAACATCACTATACTGAGTTAATTGTTTGAGTTGGATATTTGGTTGTGGTGGTTGTAAAGGTTTAGATTGGGTGGTACCTTCAAGGATCTTGTCTTTTGGTAGAGTAACATCTTTCTATTGGATAGATTTGGGTACTACTGTATTTGATCTTGAAAGATCTATTTGGAGAAGTAAGGTTTTACCTTTCTAGGATTGGAATTTATGTTTACTAGCAAAAGCAGAAAACATGGCTTTGCAATGGATCTTAAAGATTAAGGTTACATGAATTGATCCTTCAAACATATTGTAATTATGAGTTTTTATTTGTAAGATTATACTTTGAAGGATGTTTTTGTCTTTGAGAGATATAGTTAGGTTTGGATAATAATAATTAAAAAAATAAGGCCACCACATAAGTTGGATTCAATGGAACTGGGTAATGAATCTTGAAAATTTTGGAATCTGGTATTTCTAAGAACAACTAGAATGTAAGTATTTAGGCCTTCTTTGGTAAGTGGTTTTATGTCAACTTGTACAAGGCCAATATGGATATATTTGTAGTATTTGTTTGTGTTTTTGTAAGGATTTTTGGAAAAGAAGTTGGATAGTTTTAAAAGGCTTTGTAAGCTGAATATCCAATTCTTTAGTTCTTATTATAAAATTGGTATTGAAAAGATTGAAAAAAGAAGTTTGATATATCTAGTTCTTTTGAACCTTTGAAATTTTCCAAGTATCAATATTTTTTGTAAAATCTTCAATTGTAATTTCTTCACTATTTATAATTCTTTTGCTTTTTTTTTTTAAGAATCAGATGTAAGTATTTAGGCCTTCTTTGATAAGAGGTTTTATGTCAACTTGTACAAGGCTAATATGGATATATTTGTAGTATTTGTTTGTGTTTTTGTAGGGATTTTTGAGAAAGAAGTTGGATAGTTTTAAAAGACTTTATAAGCTTAATATCCTATTCTTTAGTTCTTATTATAAAATTGGTATTGAAAAGATTGAAAGAAGAAGTTTGATATATCTGGTTCTTTTGAACATTTGAAAATTTTTAATTATCAATATTTTTTGTAAAATCTTTAATTGTAATTTCTTCACTATTTATAATTTTTTTTTTTGAAGAATCAGATGTAGAAGAAGTTGAAATAAAAATTGTTTTACAAAAAAAACAAAATCCATAACTTAAAAAGATAATTTAGAGAACAGACTGCAAGTTATATATATGGATTTACTTTCCATTCATTACTCATAAACAAGATTTATATCATTCAGTAGCATTTTCTCTCTTCTTATCAAATTTCTGAGATTTTGTATAAATAATAATGTCCAGATCCCAATAAATTATATATGTGTGTGTGTGTTTTGAAAGGGATTGCATACCACTAGCATTTTTAAAACGATCCAGACAATTTGAATGCAAGTGGTCAGTATCACACACAAATGGTCGGCACCCTTTATGATAAGATGAGCATTGGAGGAGAACACAATTGTGAGGGAAATCAAGCATATTGGACAAATCACATCTTCCCAATTTGTATTCAACTAAATATCTTCGATGTTGATACAATTGGCACGGTGACCTCTTTGAAAATAAGGCATAAAGGCCATGATCAACACCTCCAAACGACAATCTTAAAGACAGAAACTTTGTGACTGAAATGAAAAACCCAGATGCGAGAAAGACCAAAGAGATTAGAGAAGTCAGTTTTCGAAGCACGTAGGTCCTCTCCTCTCTTGTTTCTTCACTCATGTTTGCCTCTCTTCATGTTTCTATGATTACAATATTCAAAACGGACATCCAATTTTTTTTTGTAAATTTAAAATTAAATAGTAGGATTTATTTGCAGTTGAATTTAAAAGTTTCAAATTAGCTATTACGGAATGGTTATAAAAGAATCAAACAGCTGTCATCATTGATCATCATCCTCAATCTAAATTTCTAGCACGAAAAGCTCAAACAACAGCTCTCTTTACCTCCGCTAGAACTGAGAAAGAATATCTCTAAATCGTGCAAATCATTATACAAAGTCAATATTCTAAAACAGTCTTGCCCCAATCCAACTCATCTGACTCGACATCCCCTGCTATTTCTCTTAGAGACGATAATAAAGATGACTGTTTTGGCATTCTGCCAACTGTAAAGAGACACTAATATACACACACACACACACACACTTAAACACTTCGTGCCTAGTTTGATCATTTCGGCACATTCTTTTTTAAATATGGTTTTATTTGTAACTTATCCATCTCTGTTTGTTTTTCATTTTCTATATAGGTTCATTAATAT
>Ga0325400_1001999_pt1 | contig 17433 bp, 16 predicted proteins | sample PopdelMetagenome_2_FD_205662 | JGI IMG/M metagenome (GOLD analysis project Ga0325400, IMG submission 205662) | Populus deltoides microbial communities from Bellville, Georgia, United States - Xylem-PdKOR-R1 | ecosystem: Host-associated > Plants > Phyllosphere > Stem > Wood/Secondary xylem... | reverse complement strand
CTGGCGGGCGAGGGGCACGACGTGCTGGTCTATGACGCGCTCTCCCGTGCGGGCGTGGACGGCAATCTCGAATGGCTGCGGCAGCGGCATGGGGAGCGCATCCGTTTCGTCCACGCCGACATTCGCGACGAGGATCGGCTCGCCGCCGCCGCGGCCGACGCCAAGGCGGTGTTCCACCTTGCGGCGCAGGTGGCGGTGACGACCTCCATGGTCGATCCGCGCGATGACTTCACCATCAACATCGCCGGCACGCTCTACCTGCTCGATGCGCTCCGCACGCGCAACCCCGGCTGCCCGCTCGTCTTTGCGTCGACCAACAAGGTCTATGGCGACTTGGTGGACATCCCTTTCGAGAAAGAGGGCGACCGTTACGTGCCGATGGACAGCGAGGTGCGCGCGCACGGCATCTCTGAGACGCGCCCGCTCGACTTCCACACGCCCTATGGCTGCTCCAAGGGCGCGGCCGACCAGTACGTGCTCGACTATGCGCGCAGCTTCGGCATCCCCACCGCCGTCATCCGCATGAGCTGCATCTATGGCCGCCGCCAGATGGGCACAGAGGACCAGGGCTGGGTCGCGCACTTCCTGATCCGCGCGCTGGAAGGCAAGCCGATCACGCTGTTCGGCGACGGCCGGCAGGTGCGCGACATTCTCGACGTGGAGAATGCGGTCGAGGCCTACGTGCATGCGTGGCAGCGGATCGACGAGGTGAAGGGCCGCGCCTTCAATCTCGGCGGCGGGCCCGACAATGCGGTCAGCCTGCGCCAATTGCTCGCCTACATGGGACACCTGCTCGGCCGCGAGATCGACGTGACGTACGAGGATTGGCGCCAGGGCGACCAGCGCTACTTCGTCGCCGACACGCGTGTGGCGGAGGCGGAGCTGGGGCTCGGCCCCAAGGTGCCGTGGAAGGCGGGCGTGGCGCGGCTGGCGCAATGGCTATCCGACGCGCGCGGGCTGAACTGGCCGATCGCGGCGGACAATCCGGTCGCGATGTCTTGAGCGCGCCCTTGCGCCTGCTGATGACCGCCGACGCGGTGGGCGGCGTATGGCAATATGCCACCGATCTCGCCGCCGCGTTGCTGCCGCTCGGCATCGAGACGACGCTCGCGCTGATCGGCCCGGCGCCCGCCGGCCTGGCGCCGCCCGCGGGCGTGCAGCTGGTCGCGACGGGCCTGCCGCTCGACTGGCTGGCGGACGGGCCGGAGGCGGTGCGCGACGCGGGCCATGCGGTCGCGGCAATGGCGCGCGGCTTCGACCTCGTCCAGCTCAACACCCCCACGCTCGGGCTCGCAGCGTATCCCGTGCCGGTGCTGGCGGTCGCGCATGGCTGCCTCGGCACCTGGTGGGAAGCGGTGGAGGGCACGCCCGTACCCGCGGCCATGGCCTGGCAGGTGGCGCTCGCGCGCGACGGGTTCCACACCGCCGACCTGGTGGTGGCGCCCACCGCCGCCTTCGCCGCGGAGGTCCAGCGCCGCTACGCATTGCCCGCGCTGCCGGTCGCGGTCCACAATGGCCGCACGCCGTTGGTGACGGGCGCACCCGCGGCGGCACACGACGTGGCCTTCACCGCCGGGCGCCTGTGGGATCGCGCCAAGAATGTGGGCGTGCTTGACGCCGCCGCTGCGCGGCTTTCAATCCCGTTCGTCGCCGCGGGTCCGCTGGCCGGCCCGCAGGGCGAAGCGGCGGCGCCCCGCCACCTCCACACGCTCGGCCGCATCGACGAAGCCAAGCTGGCCGAGCAGCTGCGCGCGCGCCCGGTGTTCGCGACGTCGGCCCTTTTCGAGCCGTTCGGGCTGGCCGTGCTGGAGGCCGCGCAGACGGGCTGCCCGCTCGTCCTGTCCGACATCGCCACCTTTCGCGAGCTATGGGACGGCGCTGCTTTGTTCGTGCCGGCCGACGACGCGGCCGGCTTCGCCGCGGCGATCGGCCAGGTCATCGGCGACGCCGGCCTGCGCGACCGGCTCGGGGCCGCGGCCGCCGAGCGCGCGGCGCGCTATACTCCCGCCGCTTGCGCGGCGGCGATGGCTGCGTTCTATCGCCGGCTGGCGCAGCCGTCGCGGAGGGCGGCGGCATGAGGATCGCCTACTTCACGCATAGCCTCGCCTCCTGCTGGAACCATGGCAACGCGCACTTCCTGCGGGGCGTGCTGCGCGAGCTGATCGTGCGCGGCCACGACGTGCGCGCGCTGGAGCCGGAGGGCGCATGGAGCCTTGCCAACCTGCTCGCCGACCATGGCGAGGCGGGGTTGGATGCGTGGCGCGCGGCCTATCCCGAGCTGGGGCCGGAGCTGTTCGCCGCCGAAGCTGATCCCGCCGCCTTGGTGGGCGACGCCGATCTCGTCATCGTCCACGAATGGAATGACCCCGCGCTCGTCGCCGCGATCGGCCGTGTGCGGGCAAAGGGCGGGCGCTTCAACCTGCTGTTCCACGACACGCATCACCGCGCGGTGAGCGATCCGGAGGCGATCCGCGCCTTCGACCTGTCGGGCTATGACGGCGTGCTCGCGTTCGGCGAGACGCTGTCCGAAGTCTATCGCCGCTGGGGCTGGGAGGGCCGCGTGTGGACCTGGCACGAGGCCGCCGACACGCGCCTGTTCCATCCGCCGACGGAGGAGGGCGCCCGCGAGGGCCTCGTCTGGATCGGCAATTGGGGCGATGGCGAGCGGACGGAGGAGCTGGAACGCTTCCTGTTCCGCCCCGCGCAGGACGCCGAACTGCCGCTCGACATCTACGGCGTGCGCTATCCGGAGGAGGCGCTGGCGACGCTCGCGCGCTACGGCGTGCGCTACCATGGCTGGGCGCCCAATGCGCGCGCGCCGGAGATCTTCGCCGGCCACCTCGCCACCGTGCACGTGCCGCGCCGCTATTACAGCACCATCCTGCCCGGCATCCCCACCATCCGCGTGTTCGAGGCGCTCGCCTGCGGCCTGCCGCTCGTCTCCGCGCCGTGGGACGATGCGGAGGTGCTGTTCACGCCGGGCGAGGATTACCTCGTTGCCACGGACGGTGAGGCAATGACCCGCCACCTGCGCGCGCTGGCGCACGAGCCCGACCTGCGCGCGAACCTCGCCGCGCACGGCCTCGCCACCATCCGCGCGCGGCACACCTGCGCGCACCGCGTCGACGAGCTGATGGGCATCGTCGCCACGCTCGCCCCTTCACGAGAACCCGCATGAAGATCGCCTTCTATGGCTCCAGCCTGCTCTCCTCCTACTGGAACGGGGCGGCAACTTATTATCGCGGCATCCTGCGCGCCTTGGCCGCGCACGGCCACGGAATTACCTTCTACGAACCCGACGCCTTTGGCCGTCAACAGCACCGCGACATCGATCCGCCCGATTACGCGAAAGTGGTGGTGTGGCCCGCGACCGACGCGGGGCTCGCCTCCGTGCTGGCGCAGGCGGGCGGAGCGGACATCGTCGTCAAGGCGAGCGGAGTCGGCGTCTACGATCGCGAGCTGATCGCGGGCATCGTCGCGCACGCCGCTCCCCATGCGCTCAAGCTGTTCTGGGACGTGGACGCCGCCGCCACGCTCGACGAGATGCGGGCCGACCCCGGCCACCCCGTCACCGCCGCGCTGCCGCACCTCGACGTGGTGCTGACCTATGGCGGCGGCCCGCCGGTGGTGGACGCCTATCGCGGCTTCGGCGCGCGCGACTGCGTGCCTGTCTACAACGCGCTCGATCCCGACACGCACCATCCCGTGGCGCCCGACCCGGCCTTCGCCGCCGATCTCGCGCTGCTCGCCAACCGCCTGCCCGATCGCGAGGCGCGCGTGGAGGAGTTCTTCCTCCACGTCGCCGCGCGCCTGCCCGACCGCCGCTTCCTGCTCGGCGGCAACGGGTGGGAGACGAAGGGCATGAGCCCCAACGTGTCGCACCGCGGCCATGTCGGCACCGCCGACCACAACGCCTTCAATTGCACGCCCGCGGCGGTGCTCAACGTCGCACGCGATTCGATGGCGAACGTCGGCTTCTCGCCCGCCACGCGCGTGTTCGAGGCGGCGGGCGCCGCCGCCTGCCTCATCACGGACGCGTGGGAGGGGATCGAGCTGTTCCTGAAGCCCGACAGCGAGGTGCTGGTCGCGCGCGACGGGCAGGACGTGGCCGAGCATCTCGCCGCGCTCACCCCCGAACGCGCGAAGGCGATCGGTCAGGCAGCACTCGCGCGCGTGTTGGCGGAGCATACCTACACGCTGCGCGCGGTGCAGGTGGATGCGCTGCTGCGCCGGATGGTGGGCGCGTGAAGCTCGTCGTCCTCGGCCTGTCGCTCTCCTCCTCGTGGGGCAACGGCCACGCCACGACGTTCCGCGCGCTGCTGAAGGCGTTCGCGGCGCGCGGCCACGACATCCTGTTCCTGGAACGCGACGTGCCCTGGTATGCCAGCCACCGCGACCTGCCCGACCCCGCCTTCTGCCGCCTGGCCTATTATGCCGACCTCGCCGGGCTGGAGCCGTACCGGGGCGCAATCGCGGCGGCGGACGCGGTGATCGTCGGCTCCTATGTGCCCGAAGGCGTGGCGGTCGCCGGGCTCGTGCAGGCATGGGCAGGGGGCGTCACCGCCTTCTACGACATCGACACACCCGTGACGCTCGCCAAGCTCGCCCGCGGCGACCACGAATATCTCTCGCCCGCGGCGATCCCCGGCTTCGACCTCTATCTCTCCTTTACCGGCGGGCCGACATTGGCGCGGATCGAGCGGGACTATGGCTCCCCCGCTGCGCGCGCGCTCTACTGCTCGGTCGACAGCGACGCCTACCGGCCGACGGGCGCGCCCAAGCGCTGGGATCTATCCTATCTCGGCACCTACAGCCCCGATCGCCAGCCCGTGCTGGAACGGCTGCTGATCGCGCCCGCGCGCGCGCTGCCCGCGATGCGCTTCGTCGTCGCCGGCCCGCAATATCCGGCCGACATCGCTTGGCCGGCCAACGTCGAGCGGATCGAGCATCTGCCGCCCGCCGACCATCCCGATTTCTACTCCGCCTCGCGCTGGACGCTGAACGTCACGCGCGCGGACATGGTGGCGGCCGGCTGGTCGCCCTCCGTGCGCCTGTTCGAGGCGGCGGCGTGCGGCACGCCGATCCTGTCCGATCGCTGGCCGGGGCTGAACGAGCTGCTGGCACCCGGCACGGAGATCGTGCTGGCGGACGACGGCGACGCGGTGGCGGCGGCGTTGGCCGATCCCGCGGCCGACGCGATCGGGGCGGCGGCGCGCGCGCGCGTGCTCGCCGCGCATACGGCGGCGCACCGCGCGGCCGAACTGGACGGCTACATTAACGAGGCCTCGCAACGGCCCGGGCAGAGGGTGACGGCATGACGAAGCGCACGGGCGGCGCAACCCTGGTCGCGGGGGGTGCGGGCTTCATCGGATCGCACCTGTGCCGCGCGCTGGCGGACCGCGGCGAGGAGGTGATCTGCCTCGACAACCTCCAGACCGCGCGCCCTTCCAACCGCCGGCTGGTGGAGGGAATGGCGGGCGTGCGCTTCGTGCGCCACGACATCACCGAGCCCGTGCCCGCGGAGGTGGCCGACCGGCCGATCGCGCGCATCTACAACCTCGCCTGCCCGGCCTCGCCCCCGCAATATCAGCGCGATCCCGAGCATACGATGCTGACCAACGTCGTCGGCACCAACAACCTGCTGCGCCTGGCCGAACGGACGGGCGCGCGCTTCCTGCTCACCTCCACCAGCGAGGTCTATGGCGATCCGGAGGTGCATCCGCAGGTGGAGGACTATCGCGGCTTCGTCAGCTGCACGGGCCCGCGCGCCTGCTATGACGAGGGCAAGCGCGCGGCGGAAACGTTGACCTTCGACTATCTGCGGGCGGGCCGGGCGCAGGTGCGCGTCGCGCGCATCTTCAACACCTATGGTCCGCACATGCACCCCGACGACGGGCGCGTCGTGTCCAACCTCGTCTGCCAGGCGCTGTCGGGGCGCGACATCACCGTGTTCGGCGACGGCAGCCAGACGCGCTCCTTCTGCTACGTGTCCGACATGGTGCGCGCGCTGATCGCGCTGATGGACAGCGAGATCGACGGCAGCGAGCCCGTCAACCTCGGCAATCCGGTGGAGTTGACGGTCAACGACCTGCTCGGCCGCATCCTGCAACTGACGGGCGCGCGCCAGCGCGTGGTGCACATGCCCTTGCCCCAGGACGACCCCCGCCGCCGCCGTCCGGACATCTCGCGCGCCGAAAGCCTGCTCGGCTGGACCCCGCGCGTGCCGGTGGAGGAGGGACTGGCCGCCACCTGCGCCTGGTTCGCGGAGGAACTGGGCGTGGCGCGCCGGCACACGGTCGTCCGCGCCTGACCCGATCCGTTCGTGTGAGGAGAGGCTGAGCGAAGGTGAAGGCTCGTTTCGAACCGCTCAGGGCCGGTCCTTCGAGACGGCACTTGGTCAGGCTCAGTGCCTCCTCAGGACGAACGGGCGCGCGATTTCCTCCCCTGCCGTTCGGTTCGAGCCTGTCGAGAACCGGCCACAGGCGATAGGCCCAGCTCCGTTCTCGACAAGCTCGAACCGAACGGGGAAGAGGGGATCAGCGCAGCAACAGTCCCGCCAGCAGCCCGAGCAGCGCGGCCGCCAGCACGACCAGCCACCGCCGGTCGCGGCGCTCCACCACGGCGAGCGGGGGCGGCGGCGGCGCGCCGCCCGGCGCGGGGTAGCGCGCCTCGATGCGGCGGACGAGCTCGGGGATGCGCGCCACCGTCTGCCAGTTCTCGCGCAGGCGGTCGGCGAGATAGGCTTCCGGCCCCAGCTCGTCGCGCAGCCATTCGCGCACGAACGGGCCCGCCACCTCCCACATGTTGATGTCGGGATCGAGGCCCGTCGCCACGCCCTCCACCATCACCATCGTCTTCTGCAGGAGCAGCAGATGCGGCTGCGTCGCCATGTCGAAGTCGCGCGTGATCGCGAACAGGCCGTCCAGCATCTGGCCGATCGAGATCTCGCGCACGGGCCGCCCGCGGATCGGCTCGCCCACCGCGCGCAAGGCGGTCGCGAATTCGGCGACGTCGTGGTGCGCGGGCACATATTGCGCGTCGAAGTGGATCTGCGCCACGCGGGCGTAATTGCCCGTGATCAGCCCGTGCAGGATCTCCGCCAGCCATAGCCGCGCCTGCCGGTTGATGCGGCCCATGATGCCGAAATCGATCGCGGCGATGCGCCCGTCCGCCAGCGCGAACAGGTTGCCCTGGTGCAGGTCGGCATGGAAATAGCCGTCGCCGATCGCCTGTTGCAGGAAGGTGCGGACGAGCGTGGCGGCGAGCGCCGGCAGATCGTGCCCCGCAGCGACGAGGTGGTCGCGGCGCGACAGCTTGATGCCGTCGATCCATTCCAGCGTCAGCACGCGGCGCGTGGTGCGCGTCCAGTCGATGGTGGGCACGGTGAAGCCCGCTTCGCCCGCCATATGCTCGGCCAGTTCGGAGGCGGAGGCGGCCTCGCGCCGCAGGTCCAGCTCGCGCAGCGTCCACAGCCGGAACTGTGCGATCACCAGCCGCGGGCGGAGGCGCTTGAGCTCGCCGCCCATGCGCTCGGCGCGGACGGCCGCCCATTCGTATGTCTCGATGGCGCGCGCCATCTCCTCCTCGATCCCGGGCCGCAGCACCTTGACCGCGACCGTGCGGCCGTCGGGCGTGGTGGCGCGGTAGACCTGCGCGATGGAGGCGGCGCCGACCGGCTCGTCGCCGAAGGACGCGAAAGCGCGCTCGATCGGCTGTTCCAGGGTGCGCTCCACAGCCTCGCGGATGCGGGTGAAGGGCAGGGGGGGCACCGCGTCCTGCAGCCGCGCGAGGTCCAGCGCCGCCGCCTCGCCGACGAGGTCGGGCCGGGTGGCGAGCGCCTGGCCGAGCTTGATCGCAGCGGGCCCGATCGCCTGGAACGCGTCGGCATAGCGGGGCACGACGGGCATGCGCGCGCCGATCCGCGCGATGCGGGCGAGGCGGCGGACCGCGGGCGGCGCGTTCGGGTCGCGCTCGATGCCCCGCAGCGCCCCGTGCCGCGCGAGGATGCGGCCCCAGCGGACGAGCCGGGCGGTGTGGACGATGGCGGAGGTCACCCGAGTTCCTTCCCGGAACGGGCTCCCGTCATATCTTCCAGCCCGAGTGGATCGCCACCAGCCCGCCCAGGATCGGCTCCGCGCGCACCTGCGCGAACCCCGCCGTCTCGATCATCGCCTTGAAGCGGGGCATGTCCGGGAAGCGGCGGATGGACTCGATCAGGTAGCGGTAGCTGTCCTCGTCGCCCGCCACCGCTTTGCCGATGCGCGGCACCACCTTGTGCGAGTAGAGGTCGTAGACCTCGGCGAAGCCCGGCCAGGTGGTGGTCGAGAATTCGAGGCAGAAGAAGCGGCCGCCGCGGACGAGCACGCGGTGCGCCTCGCGCAGCGCGGCGGGGATGTCCGTCACGTTGCGGATGCCGAAGGCGATGGTGTAGCCGTCGAAGGCGCGGTCGGCGAAGGTCAGCGCTTCCGCATTCTGCTCCGTCCAGACGAGGCCGTCGATGCGGCGCCGGGCGGCGCGGCCCTGGCCGACCTCCAGCATCGCCGGGTTGATATCGGCCACCGTCACGTCCGCGCCGCGTGCGGCCATGCGGAAGGCGACATCGCCCGTGCCGCCCGCCATGTCCAGGATGCGCTCGCCCGCGCGCGGCTTCACCCGCGCGACGAAGCGGTCCTTCCACAGGCGGTGCATGCCCGCCGACATCGCGTCGTTCATGATGTCGTAGCGCTTGGCGACGCGCGCGAACACCCCGCCGACGAGCGCGGTCTTTTCGGTCGCGGCCACGTCCTGGTAGCCGAAGGATACGATGTCGGTCATGGGGCCGCGCCATAGCCGCGCCGCCCGCGATCGGCTAGGCGCTGGCCCCCATGCCCGAGCTTCCCGAGGTCGAGACCACCGTGCGCGGGTTGCGCCCCGTGCTGGAAGGGCGGCGGCTGACGCTGGTGGAGCCGCGCCGGCCCGACCTCCGCCGCCCCATCCCCGTCGATCTGCGCCAGCGGCTGACGGGCGCCACCGTGACGACGCTCGATCGCCGCGCCAAATACGGGCTGATCCACACCGATCGCAACGACACGCTCGTCTTCCATCTCGGCATGTCGGGCCGCTGGCGCGTCGATCCGGACGAACTGGGAACGCACGACCACCTCGTGCTGGAGACGGATGCGGGGCGGCAGCTGGCGCTCAACGATGCGCGGCGCTTCGGCTCGCTCGATCTTCTCGCCCGCGACGCGCTGGACGGCTTCGCCGGCTTTCGCGGGCTCGGGCCGGAGCCGTTGGGGCCGGGGCTGACCGCGCCCTACCTGCTCGCGCGCTTCGCCGGGCGGGTGGCACCGGTCAAGCTGCTGCTGCTTGATCAGCGCATCGTCGCGGGCCTGGGCAACATCTACGTATGCGAGGCCTTGAACCTGTCGCGCATCCTGCCGCGCGCGCCGGCCGGGGCCGTGGGCCTGCCTGCGCTGAAGCGGCTGGTGAAGGCGGTGCGGACGGTGCTGGAGGCGGCGATCGCGGCCGGGGGCTCGACGCTGCGTGATTATGCGCGGCCCGATGGCGAGCTCGGCTATTTCTCCAAGCAGTTCCGCGTCTACGGGCGCGAAGGGCTGCCCTGCCCCTGCGGGCGGGGCCTGGTGGAGCGGCAGGTGGACGGCGGGCGGTCGACCTTCTGGTGCCGTGCCTGCCAGCGTTGACGCTGCCCGGCGCTTGATGTAACCGACGCACCTTCCCGGTGCCGCCCCGCGGCGCCGTTTTTCCATTTGGATCGAGGTTAGCACCCACATGGCGAACACGCCGCAAGCCAAGAAGCGCATCCGTCGCAACGACAAGCGGGCCGAGATCAACGGCGCGCGCGTCAGCCGCATCCGCACCTTCGTCAAGAAGGTCGAATCGGCGTTGAGCACGGGCGACAAGGCGGCGGCGGCGACGGCGCTGGCGGCGGCCCAGCCCGAGCTGATGCGCGGCGTCAGCAAGGGCGTGCTCCACGCCAACACCGCCTCGCGCAAGTTCGCGCGGCTGACCAAGCGGGTCGCCGCGCTCGGTTGAGCGTCCCGCGCGATCAGGCGTTTGGAGCCCGTCGGCATGCCCTGCCGGCGGGCTTTTTGCTGCGTCGCGACGATCCGTTCCATGCCCCGGAAAAACAATGATTCTCGGCAATCAGCCGATGCCGCCACAGTAACAAAGATCAAGAAGGACAGTGACTTACCGTCGTTGTTAGGACAAGTTACTGCGAATGGCTGTCAAGCCAAATATTGCGGTCCGATGACAATTTACGCGCTTGATCGCCCGCCGGAACCGCTCCTAGTTTGAGGTGTCGCGGCGGTGATTCTCCGCTGCGGCCAGCAGAGCGACGGGACGTTGAGGCACGCGGGCGGGGGCGTCGGCGAAGGCCGATCCCTCGTGTGTCGAACAGTTCAGGCGCGGCGGCGACCCTGCCGCGGCGGGCGGAGAGGTGTGCGTGCACGAGGCGAGCAGGGCCAGCGACTGGGATGAGGGCTCGCCGGTGGACGCCGCCTGGGCGGCCGTGCGCACGGCGCTGCGCCGGTCCAGCGGCGAGCGGCTGTTCGATCAGTGGCTGAAGCCGCTGACCTTGGTCGCGCACGATCTGGACGCGGGCGTCGTGCGGCTGGGCGCCCCGTCCGCCTTCCTGGCCGACTGGGTCGAGCGCCGCTTCGCCGAACAGCTTGCCGCCGCATGGCGCGCGATGCTGCCGGGGATCGCCAGCGTGACCGTGGAAGCCGCCGCCGGCGCGCCCGTGGCGGAGGCGGTCGCGGTGCTGGCGCCCGCCGCCATCCCCGAGCTGCCGCCCGCCGCGGCTCCCGCGCAGCCCGTCGCGGGCACCGCGCTGGAGGCGCGCTACACGTTCGACAGCTTCGTCGTCGGCAAGGCCAACGAGCTCGCCTACAACGCCGCGCGGTCGGTGGCGGAGGGCGGCACGGTGGGGTTCAACCCGCTGTTCCTCCACGGCACGGTGGGCCTGGGCAAGACGCACCTGATGCACGCGATCGGCCACCATACGCGGCTGTGCCGTCCCGACGCGCGCGTAGTCTACATGTCGGCCGAGAAGTTCATGTTCGAGTTCGTGGCGGCGATGCGCGCCAAGGACACGTACAGCTTCAAGGCGCGGCTGCGTGGTGCCGACGTGCTGATGATCGACGACGTGCAGTTCATCGCCGGCAAGGAATCGACGCAGGAAGAGTTCTTCCACACGATGAACGAGCTGATCTCCGCCGGCCGCCGGCTGGTGATATCGGCCGACCGTTCGCCCCAGAATCTAGAGGGGATCGAGAGCCGCATCCTGTCGCGCCTCGGCTGGGGCCTGGTGGCGGACATCAACCCCGCCGATTTCGAGCTCAGGTACAACATCATCGTCAAGAAGCTGGAGAGCCTGCCCGCGGGGCTGGTGCCGGACGACGTGGCTTTGTTCCTGGCCAAGCGGATCAGCGCATCCGTGCGCGAGCTGGAAGGCGCATTGAACCGCGTGGTCGCCTTCGCCACGCTCAACAACCGGCCGATCGATATCGAGTTCGTGGAGGGCACGCTCGCCGACCAGCTGCGCGCGAGCCAGCGCCGCATCTCGATCGACGAGATCCAGAAGCGCGTGTGCGAGCATTACCGCATCCGCCAGACGGAGATGGGTTCGCCCCGCCGCGCGCGCGAGGTCGCGCGCCCCCGCCAGATCGCGATGTATCTCGCCAAGCAGCTGACCAGCCGCTCGCTGCCCGAGATCGGCCGCAAGTTCGGCGGGCGCGACCACACCACGGTGATCCATGCGGTCAAGACGATCGAGGGCCTGCGCGCGAAGGATGCGGAGATCGACGCGGACGTGCGCCTGCTGATGCGGCAGCTGGAGGGCTGATCCCTTCGCGGGAACAATAGCTATGAGGGGCGACGCTCTCGGCGTCCCTAGCGGACCACCGCCACCATCTGCACGCCGGCCGCCATCGCGCGGGCGATGCCCAGGCGCGTGTTGAGGCGGTCGCGGGCTGGGCCGTCCTGGGGGACGCCCGCGTCGACGGTGCGACCGCGGGGATCGAGCAGGCGGACCCATTCCTTGCGGCCGCCGCAGCCGTCGTCGGTGGCGCAGGCATAGCCCAGCAGCAGGAAGCGCGCCGTGCCCGCACCCGTGACGCAGGCCCATGACGAGAGGTAGCGGTCGGCGACGCGGCGGCCATCGACGGATGCGGGGCGAGTGCGGTCGAGGGGCACGGGCACCTCACTGGCACCCACACGGCGGGTCAGCGTCTGTGTGGCCGGCGCGAGCGGCGGGTTAGGGCCGGTGGCTGCGCGGCTGGCGACGTGGAAGGCGGTGCCGCCGCAGGTGATAGCCGCCACCTGCACGGGCGGCGCGGCGGCAAGCGCGAGCGCCGCGATCATCGCGGCGTGCCGCCGTAGCGGATGAAGGCGTCGCGCCCCCGCTCGAACGTCATGCGCGTCTGGCGCGCGCCGGGCAGCGCGGTCCATTCGTTGCGCAGCAGGCTGAACGCGAGGTGGAGTTCGCCCAGGCAGACCGCGCCCGTGGCCTTGCGGAAGCGGATGCGCTCGAACGCCAGCCGGTCCTGCGCGGCGGGCGTGAAGTCGCTGACGATGCCGTTGCGCCGCGCCTCCGCCCAGGTGGAAAAGAGGATTTGGTAGGCGCCGGCCGCGGTGGAGGTGTGGCCCCAGCGGGTCACGCTGCGGTTGGGGTGGGCGGTGTAGCTGGTGAAGCGGCCGCCGCCATACAGGCTGTCATAGAAGCTGTCGCTCGCATCCGGGTAATGTTCGGCGAAGCGGATCAGCTTCAGGAAAGCCTGCACGTTGGGCGCGCTGACGTCGCAATCCGGCATGGCGTGGCCCCGATCGGTTCGCGCCAGCGCCTAGGGCCTGGCGCGCGGAGGGGAAAGCGATTTCGCTTGACCTTTGTGCTTGACTCTGCGGAACAGAACGGGTACATAGGAGATCGATGCCGCGAGGTGTCGCCTCTTTCTCATTGTGAAGCGATTTCGTCCCCGGACGTCCGTGGGCGGATCACCCCACGCGGTTCGCCACCAGATCGTCGACCACGCCCGGGTCGGCGAGCGTGCTGGTGTCGCCGAGGCTGGCGGTGTCGCCTTCCGCCACCTTGCGCAGGATGCGGCGCATGATCTTGCCCGAACGCGTCTTGGGGAGCGCGGGCGCGAACTGGATCGCGTCGGGCGTGGCGATCGGGCCGATCTGGCGGCGGACCCATTGCCTGAGCTCGCCGCGCAGCGCCTCCGTCCCGTCCTCGCCGGCGTTGAGCGTCACGTAGGCGTAGATGCCCTGGCCCTTCACGTCATGGGGCATGCCGACAACCGCCGCCTCGGCCACCTTGGCGTGGAGCACCAGCGCGCTTTCCACCTCCGCCGTGCCCAGGCGGTGGCCGGACACGTTGATGACGTCGTCGGTGCGGCCGGTGATCCACCAATAGCCGTCCGCGTCGCGGCGTGCGCCGTCGCCCGTTGCGTAGACGCCCGGAAAGGCGGCGAAGTAGGTCTGGAAGAAGCGGTCGGCGTCGCCCCACACGCCGCGCATCTGCCCCGGCCACGAACGGGCGATGACGAGATTGCCCGCGGCCGCGCCCTCCAGCAGGCGGCCGTCCGCGTCGAGCAGCTGCGGCTCCACGCCGAAGAAGGGCAGGGTGGCGGAGCCGGGCTTGAGCGCGGTGGCGCCGGGCAGCGGCGTGATCATGTGCCCGCCCGTCTCGGTCTGCCACCAGGTGTCGATCACCGGGCAGCGGCCGCCGCCGACCACGTCATGGTACCAGCGCCACGCCTCCGGATTGATCGGCTCGCCCACCGTTCCCAGCAGGCGGAGCGAGGCGCGGCTGGTGGCGTGGACGGGGCCGTCGCCCTCGCGCATCAGCGCGCGGAGCGCGGTCGGCGCGGTGTAGAGGATCTCCACCCCGTGCCGGTCGACCACCTGCCAGATGCGCGACGCGTTCGGCCAGTTGGGCACGCCCTCGAACATCAGGGTCGTGGCGCCGTTTGCGAGCGGGCCGTAGACGATGTAGCTGTGGCCGGTGACCCAGCCGATGTCGGCGGCGCACCAATAGACCTGCCCCGGACGATAATCGAACACCGCCTCGTGCGTCAGGCTGGCCCACAGCAGGTAGCCGCCGGCGGTGTGCATCACGCCCTTGGGCCGGCCGGTGGAGCCGCTGGTGTAGAGGATGAACAAGGGGTCTTCCGCACCCATCGGCTCGGGCGGGCAATCGGGCGAGGCCTGCGCCATCGCATCCCCCCACCACAGGTCGCGGCCGGGGTGCATCGCGGTCTCCGCGCCGCTGGCGGCGACCACGATGACGCGGTCCACCGCCGCCGCCTCGCACGCGGCGTCGACATTGGCCTTGAGCGGCACCGCCTTGCCGCCGCGCCGGCCGGTGTCGGCGGTGACCACCACCCTGGACCCGCAATCGGCGATGCGGCCGGCGAGCGCGTCGGGCGAGAAGCCGGCGAACACCACCGAGTGGACCGCGCCGATGCGCGCGCAGGCGAGCATCGCCACCGCCGCCTCCGGGATCATCGGCAGGTAGATGGTGACGCGGTCGCCGCGGCCGACGCCCTGCGCCTTCAGCACGTTGGCGAAGCGGCACACCTGGTCATGGAGTTCGAGGTAGGTCAGGCGGCGGGGTTCGTCGGCGGGGTCGTCAGGCTCCCACAGGATGGCGGTCGCGTGGCCTCGGGCGGCGAGATGACGGTCGAGGCAGTTGGCGGCGACGTTGAGCGACCCGTCCGCGAACCAGCGCACGCGGAAGTCATGGGCGGCGAAGCTGCTGTCGTCGGCGCGGGTGGGCGGCGTCAGCCAATCGAGGCGCCGGGCCTGATCGAGCCAGAACGCCTCCGGCTCGGCCAGCGAGCGGGCGTACATGTCGCGGTAGCGGGCCGCGTCGATGCGGGCGCCCTGCGCCCACGCGTCCGGCACGGGGTATGTCTCGTCCATCGCCCTCTCCAGCTTTGGCGTTGCTTGCCGTGGGATGGCGGCGGAGACAAGTTCGTCGGCATCGCCCGGGGCCTGCGCGTGTCCGGCCGAGGCAGGGCGTCAGGACGGCAACGGCGTGTCCGTGTCCGACTCGCGCGCATAGCGGCGCGCCAGAAAAGCGCAGGCCATCAGCTGGATCTGGTGGAACAGCATGATCGGCAGCAGCGCCACGCCCGCGGCCGGGCCGGGGAACAGCACGCGCGCCATGGGCACGCCCTGCACCAAGCTCTTCTTGGTGCCGCAGAACTGGATGGCGATGCGGTCCGCGCGCGAGAAGCCGAGCGCGCGGGCGGTGAGCCCGGTGGTGACGAGCCCGATGGCGAGCAGCACCGCGTCGACCGCGAACAGGATGGCGAAGCTCTGCGCGGGCAGGCGGTGCCACAGCCCCTCGATCACCGCGGCCGAGAAGGCGGAATAGACGGCGAGCAGGATGGTGGAGCGGTCGGTGATGCCGATCAGCGCCTTGTGGCGGCCGACGAAGCCGCCGATCCAGGGCCGCGCAACATGCCCGGCGGCGAACGGCAGCAGGATCTGCGCGGCGACCTTGGCCATGCCGTCGAAGCCGACGGCGGACCCGTGCGTGGTGGCGAGCAGGCCCATCAGCACGGGCGTCAGCACCACGCCCAGCATCTGGGACGCGGAGGCCGACGCGATCGCCGCGGCGACGTTGCCGCGCGCCATGGACACGAACGCGATCGCCGACTGCACGGTGGAGGGCAGCGCGCACAGGAACAGCACGCCCGTCCACAAGGCCGGCGGCAGCAGGCCCGGCAGCGCCCGCGCGAAGCCGAGCCCGAGCAAGGGGAAGAAGAGGAAGGTGAAGCCCAGGATCAGCAGGTGCATGCGCCAGGCGGTGAGGCCCGCCACCACCTGTTCGCGCGCAAGCTTCGCACCGTGGAAGAAGAACAGCAGCACGACGGACAGGGTGGCGAGCCAGCCGACGGCCGCCGCAAAGGGATCGCGCGCGGGCAGGAAGGTGGCCAGCAGCACGGTGCCGACCAGGAACAGCAGAAAGGGATCGGGCAGGAGCCGGCGCAGCACGGCCGCGCCCATGCCAGCAAGGGGCGGCAAGGGGAAGCCGTAGGTGGCACTTCACGGCCCGTCGCACCTGCGGCGGCGGCTGCGCAACCAGCAGCGACTTTTGTCGTTGGAGGTCCGTATCGATAGGAGGAACCGCATGAAGAAGCTTGTCCTGGCCGTGCTGGCCGCAGCCGTGACCGTGCCGACCGTGGCGCCGACGGTGGTGGCGCAGGGCAATGGCTATTATCGCGATCGCGACGGCCATTCGTACCGTGGCCGCAACGGCCGCTACCGCTATCGCTGCAAGCGTTCCAGCGGCACCACCGGCCTGGTGGCGGGTGGCGTCGGCGGCGCGTTGATCGGCAACGCGCTGGGCGGCGGCACGCTGGGCACGCTGGCGGGTGCGGGCGGCGGCGCGCTGCTCGGCCGCCATCTCGACAAGAAGCATGACAGCGCGCAGAATCGTCGCAACGGCTGCTGAGATCGGGTTACCGGGCCGGCCCTGCGCGGTGGCGCGGGGCCGGCCCTCTTTTTGTCTTGTTATCGAGCGTGCGGGCTAGCGACGTTCGTCCGGCTCGTCCTCGTGGATGACGCCCCAGCTGTGCGTCTCCTCGATGGTCGACACCACCGGCCGGCCGGCCGGATCCAGCGAAGGCTTGAAGCGGAAGCGCTCGGTGATCAGCCGGCAGGTGAGCGCGTCCACCACCGGCTTGCCGCTGGGCCGCGTCACCGTGCAGCGATCGACGCGGCCGTCCACCGCGACGCGGTAGCGCACGGGGACCACGGCGATCGTGCCGTCTGCATCCTGATCGTGCACCACCCATTTGGGTAGGTCGCTATTCTTGAGGCGCCCGCGCACCTGGAAGGGCGGGGTGTAGCCTGCGCCGTCGCCGTCGCCCTCGCCGCCCGCGCCGAACCCGTCGCCCTGCCCGCCCGCGCCCTGGCCGGGGCCGGGGCGATCGGATGCGCCCGATTGCGCGGCGGCGCCGACAGCGGGTCGTGGCGCCACCACGATCGGCGGCGGCGGAGCGGCCGGAACGACGGGCGGGGGTGCGGCCACGGGTGTGGCCTTGTTGCGCAGGTTGCGTGGGGAGGCGCGGCCGGCAGGCGCCTTGCTGGGGATGCGCTCCGTCACCTGGGGCGGGGGCGGCGGTGTGGGGATTGTGATCAGCGTCAGCGGATCGGCTACGCGCGCCACGATGCGGTTGCCGGCGAGCCCGAGCAGCAGGCCCGCACCGACCGCGCCGAGCATGGTCGCGGTGAGCAGGCCCGATACGATGCGGTCGCGCGGCGAGCCTTGGCTGTAGGTCGTGCCGAGCATGTGGGGACAAACGCGGTGCGGTGGGGAAGGATCACCGGCATCGCCACGCAACCCTCGTCGTCCCCCCGCAGGCGGGACCCCGCTGCCTTGCGCGGGGAAAGAACAAGGGGGATTCCCGCCTGCGGGCC
>Ga0325400_1001998_pt1 | contig 17434 bp, 9 predicted proteins | sample PopdelMetagenome_2_FD_205662 | JGI IMG/M metagenome (GOLD analysis project Ga0325400, IMG submission 205662) | Populus deltoides microbial communities from Bellville, Georgia, United States - Xylem-PdKOR-R1 | ecosystem: Host-associated > Plants > Phyllosphere > Stem > Wood/Secondary xylem... | reverse complement strand
TCGGTGGCAGTGATCTTTATGAGGATAGGGTTTGAGACTCTGTGTATTGGTTGGATTGGGACACCAACAGTCCTGCCATTGTTGGACTGTTGGTGGTGGTTTCCTTCACGCTGTTGGCATGTCGTGGCAGTGAAGGACACGAAAATTGACTGAGAAGCTGGTAACGGAAGTCATGGGCACTTCAAGGTGCCTGGTGGTTTGATCAGCATTGTTGCATTGTCGCAGGGAGCTTTCTCTGTTTTCAGAGGGAAGAAGATGAAGAATGGAAATGACAAAACGAAGTTGTTTTTTACTGGGGCGACCATTTCTCCATTTGGTCCTTGAAGTTTTTGAAATTTTGCATTCAAGCCCCTGATCTTTGAATTTCAAATTTTAACCCCTTTAAAATTAGATTAAAAAGCAAGTGGGTCAAAATTGGGTTATAACAACCGACATAATAATTACTGTCGGTAAATTATGACATTTACCGATAAAAAATGATGTAGTTGTTTCCCTTAGTATTCTTTAACAGAAAATTTTCATCGGTGAATACTGAAAGAATTGCAGTTGGAAATCAATTAATGAAAAAAATGGAAATATGATGTGTCAGTATTACAAATAGAATTACCGATGAAGTATAATTATCGCCAATATTCATTGGTGAATTTGTCGGTGATAGTTACAAACCCCTCCTCCCCTATTTCTTCAATTTAATTCTTTTTTTTTTTTTGCAGAAAACAATATCTTTTCCCCCTTATTTTATCACAAATCAAGTTTTTATTATCACAAATCAAGCTCTCATTATCACAAATCTGGTCACCCTAACACTCAATCTATCAATATCTCTGTTCTGGTTTAATTTGTTTTTAAGATTCGCCACATCAAGTAAGTATATATAAACCTATCTATTTTTTGTTGTAACCCATTTTTTTATGTTAAATTTTTGGCATTTTTATGTAATATATGTAGTTTTTTTATGTGTTTACTTGTTTTATAGCCTTTTCTTATAGGAATCTATTATATGAATGTATGATTTATACATGTTAGAGTTTGTTTGAGATTTTAAAAAAATATATTTATTTGTCATTTGATGGCGTTGTGTTTGTAAATTTATAATGAATTTAGGAACTTAGGTGTTTTATAATGAAATAAGTAATGGGTTTATTAATGGGTACATTTCACATTTTGTTAAATTTATTGTTAATTTGTAAATTTAGGTAAATTTGGAAGAATTTGAATTTTTCAGAGAAAATTGATAATCATTAAAGGGTACTATTAAAACTGATAAAATAATTTTAAATTCAACCAATGATTGCTAATTAATTGGGTACCGATAATTTATTTAGTTCATATTATTAATTAATAAATATTATCATCAATATTCTATATATGTTTCATATAAGTAATGGATTATTGTTTTTGTAAGTATCGAGTTTCACTCAAAGAATTATGTAGGATGAATTATTGTAATGGGAAAGAGTTTTATTAATTACGCATTATAAAATCTGAGAAATATTAGTGGAGACGGTATTAGATGTTCATGTAAGAGGTGTAAAAATAAAAAAAAATTCAATCCAGATGTTACAATTCATCTTTTACAAAAAAGGTTCATGGAAAAATACTTGTGTTGATTTGTACACGGAGAACCATATCTTCCTTACTAGACCATGATAGAAAGGATGATTGGATCAATATCTAGTTCTATCAACATGCATGGAGTTGTAGATGATAATAGTAATAATTATAGGAGTATAGCTATAGATGCAATTAGAATGAATCAGGGTTATATAGATGACTGTTTAATTATAGATGAAGAACTAAATGCAGACGTAACTAAGTTTTTTGAACTTTTAAAAGATTCTGACAAATCATTATGGGATAGGTGTATAAATCACAGTAAATTATTGGTTGTTACATAGGTATTTACCATTAAATCAGATCATGGGCTAAGTGAGACCAATTATGATATAATTTTTGAAAGAGCTAGAAGCATTTTTCTTGAAGGAAATAGGCTGAAAATGAACTTTATACTGTTAAATCCATCATAAATCCTCTTGGCCTAGGATACCAAAATAAAAACAAGTGTCCAAACTTCTGCATGTTGTACTAACTTGAAAATACAAATTTGAGCGAGTACAGAACTTGTGAGCTTACTCGGTATAAACCCAGAACTGGCAGGGGAGAGACTCTTGTTTTACATATAAAATGAAGATACTTTCCAATCAATCCTATAATACAAAAGTTGTCCATGTCTCTAGATACTATCGAGCACATTACACGGTGAATGAAGTCAGGGTGCACCATTTCGATAGTAAAGTCTAGAAGCAGTTTAATAGGATGCATCCTCAATTTTCAATGGAATCACAAAACATATTTGTTGGGCTATGTATAGACGAATTCAATCCATTTAGGTCATTCGCTGCACCATATTTTTGTTGGCCGATGATACTCACAGTTTACAACTTGCCACTAATGATGTGTATGAGACCAGAGTTTATATTTTTATATATGGTCATACCAAGTCTTAATAATCCAAGTAGGAATATAGATGTTTGTCTTCGACCATTGATTGAGGAGTTGAATCAATTATGGTCATCCAGGACTTTGACGTTTGATGTTTTGAGAAAACATGATTTTCAAATGAAAGTAGCTTTGATATGGATTATCAATGATTTTCATGTGCATAAGATGGTTTTTGGTTGGAGAAAGCATGAAAAATTAACATGTTTATATTGTATGGAAAATACAAAAAGTCTTCACCTTAACAAATGGTGGTAAAGTATTTTTTTTATTATCATCGAAGGTTTTTACCAATTGATCACAAGTACAGAAATGACTTCTTTGTAAGTAAAGTTGAAATGGATGTTGCCCGCCAGTATCGTCAGGTGAAGAATCGTATGATATAGTCTCATAGTATGGGAACATTGTGTTTGGTTTTCAATCTGGTAAGTAGAAGTTTCCTATTTTTTATGTGACCTATAATTAGGTAAAATAAAGTATTTTTTAGAAGTTTTCTTATTAAAAGACTAATCTCATCTTTTATAATCTAGATGTCATGCATTTTGAAAAGAAAATGTTTGAAAATATTTTTAACACGGTGATGGACGTGAAAGGGAAGATAAAGAACAACATGAAGGTTAGAATGAATGTACCTTTGTTTTGTTTCCATAAAAATATGAAATTAGTTTATGATGGGTCATGGGTGGCAAAGCCTAATGTAAAACCTCTGGGTGAAAAATTATAAATTGACTAGTTTCATGTAAAACAAAAGGCAAAAAATATGTAACTCTTGATCGGGTTATCATAAAATTCTGAAAATTTTCATGGAGTCTTCTAATATGATTCCTTAGCTTGGGTTAAAATTTCATAATTTTTAGAGAAATTCAGAAATTTGATGAAAAATCACAATTTGACTAATTTTACGTTATTGGACGTAATTTTAAATCCGACTATCAGATTAAGCTGAAATTTTATGAGGAATCTTAAAATATATTGAATAAAATCTGGTTAAAATTTTAGGGTGAACGGAGCTCAGTAGTGCTATCAAAGAATAAGTACCGTCAAATGGAAGCAAAAAGACTCGAATATCATATTAATTTATGATTAGGTATGCCCAATTTTAATTGATCTCAATTGATCCCTTGTTATTGTATTGCTCAGAGGTGAAGTAATAAGTAGGGATGACAGGATTTGAACCCGTGACATGTTGTACCCAAAACAAACACGCTACCAAGCTGCGCTACATCCCTTTCAATTGGTCTACAATGTCATTGTAGAGAATCCCTGTCTTGTTTTCCTTATTAGCTATCATTAATATTTCGAGGATCAATGTATAGTTTTTTCTTGAATCACTAAGAAAAATGATTAATAAATACATTTATATGTATAATAAAAAAGAAAATCATAAAAGAATTGATAAAACAAATCAAAATACACTAATTCACTTTATCTTGATTATAAAAAAGGCATTAAATTATAGTAATTTTAATAAGAACTCGAAGATTTTTTATAACACAACCTCCTTGTCACAAGCATATGAATGAATTTGATTTTTTTATCTTTTATTTTACGTACAATGAATTTACCTGGACCAATACATGATTTTTTTTTAGTCTTTCTAGGATTAGGTCTTATATTAGGAGGTCCAACGGGAAGGATTGATTGGGGGATGAGGAATTAGTATACTGATTCACTTTCTTCCTTCCCCTTTCTTAGTTAGTCCAATCCAAACTTTTTTAAGTGTTGTAACAAAAAAAAAAAGTAGATATTTCACAATTGACACGAGATCTGATACCCAATTCTAATAAGTATTGTTCTTAATTAGAAATTTACAATTGAAAAAAAATATATAAAATAAAATAATCTAGAAAAATAAAAAATAAATAGATAATTAGTTATCTATTGTCTCTTATGCTATCTATTCTTATATTGAAAATTGAAAATAATTAAAAAAAATGGAAATATTCATTTTTATATATTTTTCTAATATGACAATACATTCAATACATTTCCATTTTTTTTTCAATAAAAAAAAAAGACTTTTGTATCACAGCAAATCCAATAAACCTATCATTTCATTTGAATGAAGACAAAAAACTTTAAACTCAGCCAATCAAAAATCTTTCAATTATCAGCTAAAAAAAGAATAAAAGAAATCATATTTTCATACAATATCTTAATGGAATTCTATATTATGATCAATAAATTCATATCAAAATACGAACAACAAGCTAATCCAGTTCATAGATATTTTTGGGGATGGGAATTGACAAAGAACCAATACCAATATTAGTTTTATTAGTTCCTTGATTTTGTTTAAGTGATCGTGGAATCCTTGTCTTGGAATAAATGGAATAAAACAGATTAATATTGGTGCGAACTGGCTCATTATCAGAGATCAATCCCAAACCTGATGGATCGTTCCTTTTTCTGCTGATATAGGAAATGCGTGATTTCCCTAAGTGGATTCTTAGGAAATCACGAATCAGACCATTTATACTTACTTCAACAAAATAAACACGAGCCTTTTCGATAGAAGAATTTTTTTTGTCTTGGTTCCAATTCAACACTAAACAAGTACGAACTAATTGAATACTTGTGTTAGAAATTCCCTGAATTGGTTTACCATTTCCATAAAGAATATAATTGACAATTCAAAGTTTCAGATTCTCTTTTTCCTGTAATAAATCTGGCGGAAAAAGTCTTTCTAAATTTATACTGTCCCCTCTTTCATATACGAGTACTGGTCGAACCAAAACAAAAAACTTTTTCTTGGTAGGTGTGATCCGTTGGACATAGATCCAATTTTTCACCTTTTTCGACTCCTTAGAATTTGTTTTTACTGGTCCTGGTGGTATCAAGATACCACTGTATCGGGATATCTAATCTGTCGCCCTCGGAAAATGGATATCTCCAGAAAAGATTATAAGTTCCATTTTTCTCTCTCTCTATTAGGATGTAAGGATGAATAAATTGGCTTATATAAAGAAGACGCTATAAATATCCCAAAAGAAGCTATATTGACTGAAAAAGTTGAATTTGTTACAAATTCATACCAATCCACATACTTATTTTGACTTAAAGACAGAATTAACAGTTTGGATAATATATCCAAATTCATTTCTTCTTGATTGAATTGATTGAAAGGCATTCCTATAGCTACAATAAACAAGGTAAGTAGTACTAAAACAAGTATTGAAAATAATATAGTATTATCCGATTCCTGGGGATAGGAAAAAAAGTTTTTAGTACCAAAATGATTAATAGTAATAAAAGGACACATCATCTTTCTTACAGTACCACCAGTTTGATATATTTTCTTCAAAAAAAAAGGGTAAAATAGTAATTTGCCATTAAAAATAAAACAAGGCAGCCCCTTTTCTATTATGAACTGCCGACTGGGCAGTAACAAATGTGGAAAGAAAAAAAGAGAAGAACGTGGGAAGTTAAGAGAAAAACAAGAAAAAGTGAGAGAGAGTTTTGAAACTTGTAAGATTGAAAGACTTGGAACATTAAATTAAGGAAGAAGCAAGTGAAGGAAGATATAAGAAAGGTGAGGAGGGCTGGCCATACTAGAAGGAGAAGAAAAGTTGGGAGAACTTAGATTGGTAAGCATGAAAAGTTTAGATTCTTACTTGAATGAAGTGTTTTTGGGTTTATTTGAGTAAGTTATCAAACAATGACAATTAAATTTGATTTAATTTCTCATAATCTTGATTTTTTAAAATTAGGGTTCTTATGAGAATTTGGAGATTTTGAGAAAAATAGTAAACATGATGGAATTGAGATAGAATAGTATAGAAATAGTGAATGTAAGTAGTAATTAAGAAAGAAATTGAATAATGTTGAAGAAAAGAACTTGTAATTAAGGATGAGGAAATATAAGAATGAGGTTTTGATTTGTAACGTTTTGAATTATAGAGAGGAAAGGCTATAAAGCCCTTGAAGGCTCAGATGTAGGAATAAATGAATGAGGGGTAGTGTGGTAATTAGATAAATATAATAAATATAAATAGAAGGAAAAAAGAGAAAAGAGAAAAGGGATCTAAAAATTGAAGTAGCAAACTATGAGAGAGAAGGGAGAAAGAAGAAAAAGAGAAATGAGGGAAATAGAAAGAAGTTGAAGGGAATAAGTTTAAAGGTAAGATTTAGGTTGTTAAATGTATAAATGTGTATTATTGAGCTTTTAATTTTGGTTTTGATAAATGTTAGGGTTTTGAAAATTTGTGTTTGAGTTTAATTGATGAATTAAATTGAATGTTATGGGGTTGATTGTTGTGGGTAATTGATTATTTAGTTGATTATGGAAGATTGTGATGATTTTGAGTTATGACTTGTGTAAATGGTGAATTTTGAGTTAGAAATTTGGAAAGAACAGTAGGTTTTCTTTTGACATTCTGGGTTGGAGGTTGAAGATGACAAAATTTTGGTGTGGTCCCTCACTTTTGGAAAATTACAGTTTAGTCCCTAAACTTTGGAAAATTACAAATTGGTCCTTGGAGCATATTCCGAGATTCTGAACAGAATAAAAGATGAATTATGGACAGAATTCCTGTATAGTTATGAAATTTTAACACTTTTAGTTTAGTCCTTCAATTTGACAAAAATTACAATTTGACCCTAAAATTTTGGTAAAATTCCAGAATGGTCCCTGGAGTATAATGAGATAATCTGGACAGAATTGAGGATTAATGATGGTCAGAATTCTAGTATAGTAATGGATTTATGACAATTTCAGTTTGGTCCTTCAATTTAACAAAAGTTACAATTTGACCCTTAAAAATATGATAGATTCAGATTAGTCCCTAGCTGTAATATTAGCTTTTTCAGATTGGTTTGATGAATAATTGAGGGTTATTTATTGAATTATTATCAATTTTATTATTTGTTTTATTATGGATTAGATTTCGGGAAAACCGTTAAATTTTGGGTTTTTGAGAAAATTAACTAGTTAGTTCAAAAATATATAGGGTTACGGAATACACCCTTAGTTAAGTATATTATATAGGTTAAATGTTCTTTCGAGTCATTCTTGAACATGTCTCCTTTATATTTAGATAATCCTGATATTCTACCGGCGGGTCATCAGTAGGATTTCCTTTGGTATCTGCTTTTGACTTCTGTTTGCTTTCAAGTCAGAAGAGTGGATAATTTTCCATATGCATGAGAAATATTATAAATATTTGATTTGTTAATATGAATTGGATCATGCTTTTTGATAATATATATGTTGATTATTATCCTTATTATGATAAAGCATGATCAATTGTTGAATCTGAATTCTTGATATGAACCACTATATTTGAATTGACTTCTGAATTGATAGCTCCTCATTTGATTGATGTCATGAGTTGAGCCTTGAGATATGAATATGTCTGTTTGATTATGATTATGAACTTATGGTATGTCAGTCAGAATACCCATGCTAACATGGTAGTGTTAGTCTTTATGCATGTTGTATCTGAACCCTAGTTAGTCGGGGGAGTCACCAACCTGTGTGGACTGATCATCCCACAGTACGGAGCCTCATGCTCATTGCATTTTGATTTTCTGACGAGTTTTACCATATGATCTTCTTGTTATGGCCAATTTGAGAAACCTTTCTATAAGAACCTAAAGCCATACTTGTATATATATTTCTCATTGTTGTATTACCTTGTGTGTGTGTGTGTGTGTGTGTGTGTATTGAACGTTATCTACTCACTGAGTTGTTGAACTCACCCTCTCATTATTTATCCTTTTCAGGCTTATAACTTGATAGCAGGTCACTTTTGTTGGACCTTCAGAACCTGTTCTTTTGGTTGTAATTTGTACATTTTCTTTTATGTCTAGTTAGTGCTCCAAAACTATGAAATTATATTAACTCTTGTATTAAATTAGGAGAAGTTTGTATGTAAGTTTGGGTTCGCATAGGTATGAAACCTTGGAGGGGAACCTTGCTTATGTGCCGGTCATGGATCCGAGTTTCGGTTCGTGACATGATTGTTTTATTTTTAGAAATGATGTTCTTTATCTTATTTAAAGTATTCAAAATATAAACAAGTGAAGAAACATCATAAGAATGTGAAAAGAAGGAATAAATAAATGGTAGGAAAAGTTCATGGGAGAATTCTTTAAGTGAGTTAAAAGAAGAAAATTGATTAAAACTATATGTTGAAAGTGAGGTGACAAATGAATGAAAATTTTGGTGTAAACCCCAATTAAATAAAAGATATTACGTGCTTCAAATTTAGGCACGTAGGAGAAATGATAATGGATTAATAATGTAGTGCAATCTGATTGATTTAGGAGTTATACCGGGAGCAGGGCATCAGGTAGGAGGAGTTGGGTCATCACGAGCATACGGTAAGTGATTCATCACTTTCTTTTAAAATTCAAAGTTTCATTATTAGTTATGAGTTGTTTATGACATGTTGATATGAAAGAAGTAGATGAAGAAACTGTTGGTATTATAATTGAATTACCGGTTAGTTAGTATGAATTACCGGTTAGTATGGAATTACCGGTTGGTTAGTATGGAATTACCGGTTGGTTAGTATGAATTACCAGTTAGTTGATATGAATTACCGGTTAGTATGAATTACCGGTTAGTATAGAAGTACCGGTTAGTTGATATGAATTACCGGTTAGTATAGAAGTACTGGTTGGTTAGTATGGAATTACCGGTTTGTTAGTATGAATTACCAATTAGTTGGTATGAATTACTGGTTAGTATAGAAGTACCAGTTGGTTACTATGAATTACCAGTTAATATAGAATTACCGGTTGGTTGGTATGAATTACCGGTTAGTATGAATTACCGGTTAGTATGGAAGTACCGGTTAGTATAGAAGTACCGGTTGGTTAGTATGTAATTACTGGTTGGTTAGTATAGAAGTATCGGTTGGTATGGAATTACCGGTTGTATTGGCTATTGATAGAGAATAGCCAGATGTTGGGTAATTCGTATGGAATTACCAGTTGTATTGGCTATTGATGGAGAATAGCCGGATGTTGGGTAATTCGTATGGAATTACCAGTTTGATAGTTGGCTATTTAAGAGGGTTACCGGATTTGAGATAAAATTGTAAATTACCAAATTAAAAATTAAACAATGAGTGTTGGTCACAGAGGTTCTATAAGTATAGGATTAATAAATTATGAATGGGTTATTAATGTTGATATATAGTAAGTTGGTGATGAAAGATAATTTGATATAATTTTGAAGACTTGTGAACATAATAGATCATCTTTAATGTGTTATCTTCCTTATTTCTTATTAATGTTATGTATACAGGTTTTTCACGAGGTGATGCGGAGCGTTAAATATGGGCTTTGTGTTTTAATCTGTTTATTTTGTGAAATGTAATATATTTGCTTTATATGTAATTTGTATTATATGTATCCTGAATATGTTTTGCTTTTGGTAATTATACATTTAAAATATATGTGTAAGGAACTAATATTATTAAACTATTCAAAAAAAAATTTAGTAATTGTAAACTTGCATGTGTAGAAGATGAATGCATGTTAATGTAATAATTAGTTCAATATGAATCTTTTGAGTTTATAATTGTTTGTAGTTAATGTGTTATTTGTTGATGATGTAAGGTTGAGGAAATACAATGAAGTATAGTTATGTGAAATATTATTTGATGAGATGGGATATGATCTAGGATGGTTGGATTAAAGTGGAAGTTTTGAGTATTGTGATTGAATGAAGTCTAGTCGATAACTTGATAACTTGGTAACATTAGAAAACAAAGGAAACTCTGCCAAAATTTCAAAAAAAAATCTCATAATCTTAGACATACTATTCAATACTTGACATTAGTAAAGAAATGTTTGAGATTTCATGACATTATAATTTGAGGGTGTTACACCTAAAGTCAGTTTTGCCTTAGACAAGAATGCACAGTTACTTATCTACCAATGGCTTAGGAGTCTGTGTTTTCCTGATGAATATGCTTTGAACATATTTAAATTGGTGAATTTAAAGGATGACAGATTGTCTAGAATGAAGATTTATGATTGTCACATGTATATGCAAACACTCATTCCACTTACTTACCAGGATTTATTGCCAAAAAGGTTATGAGATACACTCACAAAGACCAATCACTTTTTTTAGATATATATGCTTTAACAAGTTGCATACCCAACACATGAAGAAGCTTGAAACAAATATCGTTCAGGCAATATACAAATTTGAGATGATATTCTCTCATTCCTTCTTCGACTCAATGGAGCATCTACCTATACATTTACTATTTGAGATAAAAGTTGGAAAGCTTATCCAGTACAAATAGATGTATTCATTCAAGAGGTTAAGGATTACACATGCATCCTAATTAAATTTATATTGTCTTTAGGTTTTAATTTAAAATATTCATTTAATTTCATGCAGATACTTGTTCAACCTTAAAAAAGCTAAAACAATGTCTATGTTGAGTTTTTAATATGTGAGACTTATATTGTTGAAGAGATCTCAATATTTATCTTGTATTATTTTAAGCCTTGCTTGAGAGCAAGAATCAACCTTATTTTAGGACATGATGACGATAAGGAAGTGCTTTTAAGTCTGGATTTGTCAATATTTTCTCATTCTAAACGACTTATATATATGAGGGAAAGATACTTGACAGAAACAAAATTCAGACATGTATATAATTTTATGCTATTTAACTACAATAAATTGAGAGTTTTTATTCAGTAAGTATAATATCAACATGTTATTTTTAAATAAATTTTCTCTTATACCCTCATAAACTAATAGATTGAGTAATTCCCTGTAAGCAACATCATCATTTTTACTATCTCAAAATTCACATATGACTGAATTTTAAAATTTTCAATTACAAGATGAATAATTTGCTACATGGTAAAGAACACATGTAAGCAGTACTTAATAATTCTTAACTTTTATAATACTTAATTTCATTACATCTTTCTCTTTAACTGTTAATGGTTGTAATCTTGTACTAGGTTTATCAAATGGGAGGGATTGCTAGTGGTAGTTTGGATTTACTATGTTTGGGTCCTGAAAGAAATGTCAAGTGCTATAACAAGTATTTTGTCAATGGATATGTCTTTCATACTAAAGAGTATAGTCAAGGTAAAAAGACCTATAATAGTGGAATTTACATTAAGAGATCAATTTGTATTGAGTTTGAAGTTGATTATTATTAAAAAATTCAACCTCTTTAAGAATTAAAAAAAAATTGAAATTTCATTTTTTTTTTATGTTGGAGATTTTCATACTGATTTCATATGCTTTAACTTATTTGAAAAACAGGGCAGGAACCTTGTCAAATACTACAAATGCAATAAGTATAAAATCCCCTAAAGGGGTTATAAAAAATAATGGAATCCTAACTATGACTGAATCTATATAATTTTTAAAATTATAATAATTAATACAATAAAAATCATATCTAAGCCAAAAATAATGCTTTAAAAGGACTATTTTTCAATCAATAATTATTTTATGTATTTTATAAACATGGGAACTCACATTATTTTATTTTATGAAATCATTGGTAAGAAAAAAGTTGAATTAGTGAAAAGATTAAGCAAAAATAAATAAATAAATTAGGCTAAAATAAATAAATTAGTGTTTATTTAATAAAACTACAGAAGTGGGACACAACAGAAACAAGAATTATTGTCTCATTTGTTTGGTCATGTCTTTGCAGCCACACTAATGGATCTTTATGAATCTCCCCATCTTATTTTACTCTTACAGTACCATAACGAGCATAATAGTCTTTTTATTCAAATGTTATTGGTATGATACAACCGATATAGGAATTAAAGTAGATCTTCACCATGGTTTGGTCAAAATTAATACAAAGATTAGACTTCGCAACATCGACGACGTCTTTTTATTTACCTAAGCATCTAAGAGTCCTCAGGTCCATCAAAAGAGATCTTTTACAGGTACTAGTCACAAGCCACCTTGACCTACCAAGTATCAAGTACAAGTTATCATTCACTCTGCAAGAAAAAATGGATGAGATTTCTAAGACCAATTGATTAATCGATTATCCAACTTGGAAGCCATATTCCTAAGCTACTTGGGTTTTTAGAACTTCATCAAGTTAGATAATCGATTATATATGTGTTTGTGCATACATATGCAAATTAAATTATTATTTTTTGAAGCAAGAATCCTACAAAATCTTATATCCACAAGTAAAGTTTTCTCACATGTGAATTTATTTCCTCAAAAATAATTGATCTCAATTTTTTTTTAAAAAAAAATCAGTACTTTGGAAGATGAAATATCTTTGCATTATCCTTAAAACAAAATAAGAAAAATCTATTTTTAGTCTTGTAGTTTAGAATCATTATGCGTGTTAAAGGCTAAGAAGAAAACCTTGGCTCCTGCTGTCTCCAAACCAAAATCCAAAAATAAAAATCACCTTCAAAATTTATAATTTTTTTATATGTTCTTCCAAAAATAAATTAGGATTAATGGCTAAATATATCTTCAAATGGCGAGGTATTCAGGCTTAGTAAATTCTAGAAGTTAGCAAGAACGCATCATAGCAGCTTAGTGAAAAGAAGATTAGGATGAGATTACTTTTAAAATAAATTGGCTATCATTTTCTAACAAATTAAATTATAATAATTTTATATCATGTTTGAAAGTCATAGTATTCATTGATGTTTATAAGAAAATAAATAATTATTAAGAATTAGATTATAAACACATTATTATAAGTCAGAATTTAGAAATTAAGCTGAATAAATAAATATAATCCAAGTCATTACTTATAAATAATCTCCTAAATATTAATGTTTTGCATGTCAACGTAGACAAATTGATACAAGAAATCAGTAACTCCAAATCTAACCCTAATTGTTTTTATTTCAAGTTAAATTAAAAAAAAAAACATTGACTTTGTAAGATATTTAATGAAATAGTTAACCAAACTCAACCTAACTAAACCGAGCTAGGTTAACAATAAAAAAATTTTAAAAAAAACTATCATTTTAATAAAATAATTGACGAAGTGACCCGGTAACTAAAACCCTCTTCGGGTTCATTCCTTGAAACATAGAGCTCCAATGGATGCTAGCACTTTGGAGTAAAATTTCCTGATATGAAAACTAATAGTTGGATATGAAAATCAAGCACGAGTATTGATCCATGTTCTGCTTATGCTATGCAATGACAACATTTCCAATGGTGTTTTGACAACAAAAAACAAACAAACAAAAAACGTTTTCATCGATGAAGGTTTTCAACAACTGGTTGGATACATTGTATAGATCACTTGTGAATGCTAGCTAGCGAGCCCACGCACTTCCCATATGCTTTGTCATCTCGAAAGGGAAGGAGCAGGTAGCCACGGTCAACGGTGGGAATTCAGGCCATCTAGCGATTGCCAGTCCTTATCATTGTCACGGTGGTTAAAGCTATAGTGACCTAATTGGTTTCTTTTGTGCCAGAAAATCTTGATGGGGTTCTTGAAATCCTTGTGATGATGGTTCTATTTGGAGTTGAAGCATTTTTAAAAAACATTTATTGGAATTAGCATGATCATATCTCACTCGGATTTGACTAATTAATTAGACCAAATCAAGGATCGACCCATCAAGTCGTCAAAATTTAACAGGTCAACTTTCTAAATATAACGAAAACAAAACCAGCCTGAGCCTAGCTCCATATAGACGAGGCACTAGATCAGCATGTGGACCAAAGTGAAGCTTGATAGCTATGCTAATGCCATTGCATTGCGCCTCTGGAATGTAGCTTGTGGATTTTCGCTTGGTCTTACTCATCGGTCATTCTTATGAGCGTGGTGGTACTGGACGGAGCTTCGGTGGATTTGGCTGTGCATTCACACAAAAGGGCCTTTAACCCACATCCACATCCACATCCACATCCACATCCAACCATGAAAAATCTTTCGTACCAAATCCACTTCTTAACCTAACTTGTGGAAGAAACTGGTCAAACTTTGTCCTGATCTTGATGCAATAATGCAAAGAGCCGATGGATTAGAAGTTGGTCCATTCCCATTTTCAGCCTAATCATCTTTCAACAACCACTTGACTAGTAACACTGGGCGAACAAGGAGCCAGTCGAATCAAACTCCACCACACGTCGACTAGAGGGTCTGTTACTCGTCAGAAGACACAAGGAAATTGCAGTAATCAACATTCTCCATACCCAGAACACAAATTCTACTAACATTTAACCAAGTCCAAAATCATAACGCTCAGGTTTGTGGAACTTGAAATGTAAAGACCATAGTCATTGCCGGTAAAGTAAACATGATTCCAACCAAATCGCTTCTATCTAGGTCTCCAAGATACCATGCACGCAGCCCCATGTGTGTTGGATACCTAGACGTCAGTTACTGGCCTTAAATGGCATTGCTTATAATAATATCAAACTTCATTTCAGGTGTAAGGATCTGAAAACAACAGCTTCCCTGTATGCTTCCTTGCACCCAGCCAAAAATAAGCAATCATGATTGATACCAGCACTGCACAACTTTCAAATTCCAAAACTTATGACTGATGCACAGTTAATAATCTTGCAGTTTTTGATATATTTTGGTGGAGATTACTGTAATGTTCATCTGTATCTAATCTCACAAAAATGCATCAGTCCAGTTTCATGACAAAGACCTCAACATGCTTTATCACAAGAACCTAAACTAAAAATGAGAGCTCAAATGGGATCAACATGAAAAATACTGGTGGAAAAAGGGATTTGCAGATGATAACAACCAAAGCAAGAGCAAAAATAATACAGAGGAAATAATAGTGTGCTGAGTAGGGACCGGTAAGAAAAGGAATAAAAGATGAAGATGTGCACAGTTTCTGCCAGGCAATGCAGCTGTCAGGCACCACTGATTCTAGAGATTCATCTGCTAGCATACACCCAAAACTGAAGTACAAAATAAATGTTGAAATGCAAATGATATTTAGTTATTACAGAAGGACTAACTGGTTGAAACCAAGAATCCATGACGTAGACAACTAAAGAGCTAAAATGAAACCAAGTTCTTTTTTCACCAAAACTTCACAGGCTTTCACTGACAAACATATTTCATACACTTCTCTCTCCCAAAAGACTAACTAATTCTATATTGGTAAATCTAAGGAAGGAGTGAAAATCAAATATATACATACATACATACATACATACATATATATATATATATATATAAATGAACTGGGAAAATTATAGCACCCTTCAACTTTCACATACCACATGTTCAGAATGGGAAGACTTCAGCACCACTCTAAAATTTGCTTGACATATCTGGTGAACAAAGCATCATTAGCAAGCTCAATTTAAATTACAGTCCACGCCACAAACCCAATCACCACCTTTTGAGTTCCATGAGTCCCAAACTGAAGTTGAATACTCTCTCTCCTGTACAAAAATTGTAAAGCAAATACAGGAGGAAATTATTATCTCATCACACAAGATTTTACTACCAGTATGGTTACTGCTTCTACTCTCACAAGGTAGGAATCTATGTGAAGAGCTCCAGCACAGTATCCTCAAACTTCAATACATTTTAATATCTCTACTCCTCAATCTCAATCATGTCATACCATATGTAAAAGCTAAGCAGTACTGCTATGAAAATCAGACTTCTAATAACATATACTCAAAACAGCATTGAATACACACAGATCAACAGATGCTAACTAATAAAGAGCCTTCAATCAGATGCCTACATAAGCAACATCAATATAATAACAGAAAAGGCTCAGAACAACACTCCAAGCTTAAACATATAAAGAGGTAAACAATTAAACAAAAATACGACTTGAAGCTAACAATTGTGACTTGAAAAGCAAATGCTATCAGAGAAATGATGTAGCTACTACTTGGAACTACTAGCAATTATATACTAGCAGAAAGCAAGTGCAAAATACAACTGGGTTAAAGCAATCCAGCCATTCCCATGATTTGCTGCGAGCATACTTCCATCCTTCCACTACTGAAAGAATACTAGATGCCTAATTATGAATTCTCACAAGAACCTGAAGGCATCATCAATTACTGATGCGATGCCTATCTTGAATGAGCACCACCGTAACCACCAGAGGCTTGCGAAGGATCAGACCTCCAGGCTTCATTTGCATATCCTGAATTCCCATTACTGTCACCATAGTAGCTCCCACTCCCCTGTTGGTCTCCCCCACCAGCTCCATTGCTGGCACTGCCATTTGGAGCATTCCCAGCACGCCCTCCAGTAGCTCCATAGCCACCAGAATAAGGACCATCACTTCCACCATAATTACCATAACCATAGCCTTGATTTCCATACCCAGACGCTCCAGCTGGATATTGACCCATAGGAGCAGAAGCAGAACCACCGGTACCAGAAGCACTCCAGGGAAATGCAGCCCCATAGCCTGCATTTGCACCATAGCCGGAAGCACCATAACTCGAAGGAGCTTGGCTGCCCCAACTATTTTTTACAGCAGCAGACATGCCATACACTCCCGTACCATATCCGGCATTTCCACCACCATAACCACTAACACCATAACTGCCATAATAACCAACTCCACTGTTTGCTGCTCCGTAACCATAACCATGAGCAGTATATCCAGAATAAGGTGGGTAACCACCTACAGAAGCTTGGGGCTGCATATACCGGTTTCCATCCATTCGACCATCAGCTGCATTTACATTGGCTCCAGCGGAGCCATAACTACGATAGCCACTACCACGCCCCTCACTACCTGGATTTGCATCTTTTGGGAGTGCTCGTTTTACCTCTACAAGTTTACCATTCAACTCATGAAAGGTCTTCTGGAGTACAGTATCAACTGCATCTTCAGAATCGAAGGTAATAAATCCAAATCCACGAGGCCTTTGAGTCTGCTGGTCATACATTACTACAACATCATTTACATGACCATAACTTTGAAAATACTGACGGAATCCATCTTCTGTCACGGTGGAAGGCAAGCCACCAACAAAAATCTTTTT
>Ga0325400_1001997_pt1 | contig 17439 bp, 13 predicted proteins | sample PopdelMetagenome_2_FD_205662 | JGI IMG/M metagenome (GOLD analysis project Ga0325400, IMG submission 205662) | Populus deltoides microbial communities from Bellville, Georgia, United States - Xylem-PdKOR-R1 | ecosystem: Host-associated > Plants > Phyllosphere > Stem > Wood/Secondary xylem... | reverse complement strand
TTCAGAAAGCGGCTTACAGAGGAACTTCAGTACATTTAAGTAGGCTAGTAGATAAACCTCTCTACTTTTTTGTGTGCAATTTAATAAGGTTCCATGGTGAGAATCTAAATGTATATCAGAAGCAAGATCTTGGTAGTCAATCCCACATAACACACAGTTCTCTTCGCAATTATCATAAAAGTAGCTTCGTAAGGAACCAAGTACGGGTGCTAAATTGCAAAGTGTAACTCCATCAAGAATACCAACTGCATGCTCATCTTTTGCACCTTTGGATGGCATAACATCACCAATCATGGACTTAGCATTATGATCAATGAAGGACAATCCAATGGCATAAAGTCTGATAATCATTTCCAATGGTGTCATAACCTGCCAAGCATGTTAAATTTCAAAGCATATACAAGTACATCCACATAATGATGTGATTGCTGCACAAAGTACGATAGACGGAAGCCTATAACTAAATCAAATACCTGACAGAAAGCGCCAGCTAAATCATTTAGGCATTCTGCAAAAGTACTACAAGAAATTGTGGTTGCAGCATGACATTTACTGGCACAATAAGCGACAAGTTCAACTAATTCTGTTCCCCAAATTTCCACTTCAACCTGCCAAAAAAAAAGTTGAAAATAATATCATCACTCCAGACAGAGCTTAAATACAGAAATTAAGTAAAATCTAGGAGTGTAACTTGAACTGAGTAGTTTGAGTTAAACTCAAACTCGGCTCTGTTTGTGGCTTGGTCCTACTCGTACAGAGTAGATTTCAAGCCAATCTTGAGCAACTTTTAAGCTCATTCAGAAAATGAGTCGATCACAAGCTATTTGTAGATCAACTCACTTTGTTCATGAGCATAAAGGCAATTGAATATTTTTTGTCATATTCATCGTGGCATGTATAAAGCTAAAAGCCAATCACTCCCTATCTTTAACCATTGATGAAGCATGTGTTCAGTGCAATGGAACCAAGTTCCCTTAATCCTGATGTATATCCAGCATTGACTTCATATTCTACAGCAGATAAACAAGCACATTCAAACCACTATAGATTCGTTGTTCACTAATTACTAGTGGTAGTACAATTCTTTTCCTTGATGCATTAAAACTCCACTTCTGTGTTTTATTCTTCTTTAGCAGATCCAACACTTCCACTTCCTCCTCCCCAAGATTGTAAGTTAAGTTTATCACTTGCCACTGCTTTCATGCAGTTAACAAAATGGTTTGTTATTTCTTAAAAGAATATGTTTTTTCAAGGAAAAAGAAAATGTTTTCTTTAAAGACAAAATCTCTCCTCTCAGATTTATTGAGGGGTATAGCTAACAAAATGAAGCAAGAAATTCCTCAACACAGATTGAATGGAAGGAGAGGAGGGAAGTTCTTGGTGCAATTAATACGTGTTTTTTAATTAGGATCTTGAAACATTGATGGATGTTGCATTTAATTTAGACTTAGCAAGGTTTACTTGATTAATTAGATTTTAATAGATAAATGTTAATTTTGTCAATCTTCATTACAAATAATTCCTTTTTTTATTTCTTATTGTTTTTTTCACAAACTAATTTTCTGGTAAAGGTCCTGAGTGTTCTTTTTTAAAAGGCAAGGTCACAAAATCATGAGTTAAGATACTTGATGGAATATATTCACTTTTGTGTATGTCAATACATGCCACGCAAAAAAGTACAAGTCTTCTTTTACATTTGCAGACTTAAATATGCTATTCAATTCAAACTTAGTAGGACTAATAATGAACTGGAATCCAATCTAAAGCTCCTGCCTGGACTAAGCAGCCAAGCTCGATAAATGCTTAACAAGCTGAGCTTGAGCGTTTAGCTAAAAGAATAGCTCAAGGCAAAACAATATATGTTTAGCAGTTAAATTTTCGATCCAAGGTTGATCAGCGTTGTATTCAGCTCAGCACATCTCATTTTCACCCTTAGTAATATCCTAAATAATCCACTTGCAAACTAACTTCCAACTATCATGAAATGAAAAGGTATTGTTCATTATGATGTACATTTTAACTTCAAGAACTATCAGGATTCCAGATTTGGATAGTAATTTCAAATTTACTCAAAGATACACAGACAAGAAATATATCTTGTGGAATTATTTTCAAGAAAAGTAATTAGAAATACATAGCAAATCATACTCGTCATTCACCAAGGAGAAGAGCAAGTAAAGTCAAATAATAGCCTAGCTCAAAGTTTCATATCCATATATTCAATGATTGGTACTATCGTGACTGCTTATCCTTGACAAAAACAAATATTAAATTTATCTTGTGACAAAGTTCTAAATAGATAACCTACAGAACAGGCCACCCAACATATCTTTCATATGAAATGGAACTAAACAAGTTGCAAGAGAGCATTTCTATCCTGGCATAAAAACTGCATAATCCGACTGAAAAGAGCAAAAGGCAGAAACAATAACTAGGACCAGATAATGAATCAATCTGCACCTCTAATAAAATGCAACTCTCTAAGTAGAGTAAATCAAGGCGTTTGCCAATTTCATGGACTTTCTGCTACAATAAAAATTAAATAGGAAACACTTCTGTAAAAGTGTTTGAAGGTAGCATGCGCCTTAACAGTTAACAAACAAAATGCCAGTGATCAGTTAGGTAATGTAAATGATATATGTGTTCAAATTACCTTGCATTTTTGGGCAAGTGAGTCCAAAACACACATCAGTATGTCAAATTTGACTGAATATCTATCAACTTGAAGGAAGAAAACAGAGCAGATATGACGAGCAAACTGCAAACCAGAAACCAATTAGAGAAATGCATAAATCTCCCAGCAATCCGTGTGGCCATAAATCAACCATAGCTTACTAGATTACCTTGTAAATTTGATCCTTCATAGACGACTCTGCATACTCATTTAAAGTTGCTGTACAGAAAGCACACACAGTACCTCCATCAAAAATCATTAGCTCCCCTGCGAGAAACTGGGTGCACTTCCGTAGGTAGGTCACGAGCATCCTATGTAACTTCTCATGTGAATTGGCATCTAACACCCTAAAACATTCATTCAGATATATACTAGTCAGCAATACGGACCCAATGAACATCAGCAACATTTTCCTTCAAACAAAAGGTGAATTGCACATCCACTAATTCAACCAGCATCGACAATAAGTTAAATACAATCAAGATTAATTAAGCTTTAAGAATATTAAAAACTCAAACACACCTGAACCAGGGTTTAACCTCATGTACCATTCCAATAACCCTTTTATAATCCTCATCATTCTTACTCTGCCCTAACGCCACGCACTTCAAAATAGCCACCGCAACCTCCACAACCATCTTCGCAAAATCCAAATCCCCATCCTCAATCAAAACAGGCAAATATTCCCCTAATTTCTTCTTCCTATTATTTTTCGACTTCGGTCCCGAATCCAAACCCCTAAGCCTCTCCAGAACCCGAAACCCTTCATTCTCACCCTCCCTGTACAATCCCCAAGCATCCAAACAACATGCCAGCCTCAACCTCTGCCTATACACCGCGTAGGGCTTACCGGCCAACTGCGAAGCCACCGATTCCAAGCAATCCAAACAGAGCCGGTAAGCATCGAACATTTCGATGACGAGTTCGGGGATTCCGCCATCGTCTTGCTTGAAGGAGGGTGAGTTGAGGAGATCGGAGAGGCGTTTGGGTAGAATGGAAAGGCAGCGGTTTACGAATGGAAGGAACTTCTTGGCGAGAGATCGGGTTAGGGTTAGGGTTTGGTTTTGATTTAGGGGCTTTTTGGAGAGATCGGTGAATGGGAGAAGGTAATTCGAGAACGGAGAATAGATTGGTGTGGAAATGGATGGAGATTCGAGTTTGGAGATTAGAGCAGAAGATTCCTCCACAGACGCCGCCATTGCTGTGAGCGAGAGAGAGGGTGAGCGAGAGATTGTGCTTTGATGTGTTCGTTTTCAAGGGCGGGAGTTTAGCCAGTTTTAAATTTTTGAATACATAAAGAAAGAAATGGACTGGAGTGAACTACTCCACCGAATAAGAGGGTAGATGTAAATTCATGAAACTATCATATATATATTAAAACCAAAGAAAACAAACCTCTTCGCGAGGGACTGCAAAAAAAGAGAATGCGTAGATATTATTAAAAAAAAAAAAAAAAACTATAAACTTTCTAGAAAATAAGCAAAAAATCTTACATTATTTAATCAAACAACACCTAAAAAAGGAAAAAAATCATGAAAGTTGCTAAAAAAAGCACCTGCTGATATAATAATAATAAAAAAAAAAAAAGAATATGCTCTTACGTGAAAATTAAAAAATCAATGGTATATAATAAAAAAATCAAACTATTTTTAACTGGTCTTGTTGTAAAATACACAAAAAACAATTTAAGAAAAAGAAGAACAAAAGAGGTCGCCCATTAAAAGAGATTTTTTTATTTTTTTATGTGGGGTGTCCGGGTCAGCTTACGCGTACCTCGATTAATCTTTATGTGTCCTAAAGTTAATAACCAGATAAACTTTCAGTGGTCATCAATATTGACAACCATATGACTCGAACCTAAAATTATAGAACGAGTAAACCTCTTGGTCTCAAACTTTTACCATTAGACTACCTAGATTTTACATGTATGACTAGGCGCACAGGATGGCAATCCTTTAGTCCCTCGAATATCAGTACAATTCGAGTACAAAGGTATTTTATATTTAAAATTTTATTTTTTAACTTATTTTTTATTCAAAAATATCTAAAAATCACACTAAAAATCTTAATAAATTTATTTATAATTTTAAATAATCTAAAATAGATAAAAAAAAAATTTAAAGGCTTCTCAGTCGAAATCTACTATCTTGATAAGATAAAGCTAAATAATATTTTAGTGAAACTTGTCTTTTTGAATGGAATTTGTTAACATTAATATTAAATATTCTCGTGACAAAAACTTAGTGTCAATAATGAATTTTTTTTCTAAACTGAAATGCTAAAATGCAATGACTCCTATTTTTCTCTTAAATAAAAAGATTGAAAAGTAAATAAAATAAAGTTTTGAATTTTAAAAAATCAAAGGGACCATAATTATATGAGTTGAAAAGTAGGAGGATCAAAATTAACTATGCATGCTAAATTTGGAAATGCCACATAGTTTTCTTGTGTTTTTCACCCTGGTTATCTGATTTTAAATATTTTCGTTTCTCAACAAATTAGAAACAATCAATCATCAATTTAGCTATAAAAAATTCAGTTACAGAGAAAAAAAGTTTAATAGCCAAAATATTAAAAAAAATCACTATTAAAATTCACAGTATTCCGTTAGTTTGTTCACAATGCAATTTAACACCGTGAAAACTCAATTTTTTAGTAAATGATTTAGGAATGTGGTGTAAACTGTATTATTAAAAAATTTAAAAAAATATTTTTTTGTTAAAATTTAATATAATTTGTATGTTTTGAATCGTTTTAATATGTTGATATTAAAAATAATTTTTAAAAAATAAAAAAAATATTATTAACATATATTTCGATACAAAAAATTATTTAAAAAACAACCACTATTATACTGCCAAACATTATTTTCAGTAATGTAATAGAGATTAGGAAAATGATTTCCCGGCATTCTAAAAACTGATCTACATATAATTTTTTCACACTGAGCCACCATTTGATATTGCATTGCAAATGAGTTGTGCAAAATTTTATTTTATTTTTATTTAAAATTATTTTTTATATATTTTTTTATCGTTTTGATATGTTAATATCAAAAATAATTTTTAAAAAATTAAAAAAATTATTTTAATACATTTCAAAGTAAAATACACTCTGAAAAACAACTATTACAATACTATAAAAACACTCTCTAAATCATATAAACCGGTATGAATTTGCAAGTGGTAAAGTATGGCTCCTATTAATCTTAAATTGAAATGATCGACTTTTTATTAAAAAATCAAGTGATTATCACATGCATAAAATATGTGTATTTGCTAGAGAATTTCATATAAAAACTCTGTTATACAGCGTTAATTTAGAAAATAGAATGTTTGAAAATATGATAGTGGTTGTTTTTTACTTAAAAATATATCAAAATAATATTTTTTATTTTTAAAAATTATTTTTGATATCGATACATTAAAATAATTTTAAAATATCAAAAAAAATATTAATTTAAAAAATATTCAATTCCTTTTAAAAACATCTCTAAAACATAAAAACAAAGAGGCGGCTCCACACCAAGCACAAACCACCCAAATGGATCAAGAGGTCTAAGAAGGAGAGCAATGCAATCACGATTAGTACATATATTATGTATCAATCGAAATGAATCAATTTTTCATTGTACAATCTCAAAATCTAACTGGGTATATGTTGCATTTTGATCATGCCCAATATACCTCTCGCAAGCCTTCTGCTGAAACACAATCTCCTCATCGTTTTAGGCCAAGCAAGACAGGCACTCCAGCATTTTTAATCCAAGCAGCGCCCTGAAGGAATTGGCCAGCGGTGAATCGAAGAGCCTCGTTCCTGTTAATGACATGGAAAGTTTTCCAGTTCACCCTCTTGTTGGTATTTGCACCAGCGCCTCTGTTGGCATACTCTGCATAGTACAAAGTGTCAAGATGTAAGCTTCCGGCCCATGGCATCCACCCCGCAGGCTGAATAAAATCTGCCAGTTCTGATTCCATGACAACAGTCCTGGAGAATGGCTTCCATGGCCTGCCGAGGTATGTTGGGATCTTGAACCTATCAGCAACTAGCTTCTGCTCAGGGACAATCCTGCAGTTGTGGATGACCAAACCGGTGGTGGCATGATTCTCTTTCCTGCCGTCTGCGGTCACCGAGTTCTGCTGGTTGGCATTAGGTCTTCGGACGACAATCAAGGAGTTTTGGATCACCGCAGCGCCATAACCGAAGATGAAATCAACTGTGCCAGAAATAACACAGTTGCGGTAGAATTGACGCTTGGCTTGGTACAACAACGTGTCTTGATACCCGTCCATCCTGCAGTTGAGGAATGCTGACATATCAGAACTTACACGAAGTGCCACAGCCTGGTGCCCGTCAGGACCAGCAGTGTTTTGGAATCCGATCGACTTGGCAATGAAACCATCCGCTTCAGCCACTGCACAAGCAGAAATTAATAAAGGTAAGGAAAAGCTTATTTAAGACAAATCTCGCAATTCATTTCTTCGAATTTTCCAAGCTGATAATTTCTTTTGGTTTCACGCAATTTTAAGGGCCGGCATATCTCTAAATCGATAAGGTGCATTGAGAGGAATTTAATAAATTTGTTTTGAATGTTGGTTCCAGAAAATCAAGAAAGGGAGTATACTTCTTTAACCACCCGAACCAAGATTAAGCTAATTATTAATCGTGAACCCATCATGCATAATTATATATGTTTAAGATTAATGGCAAAAAAAGAAGCTTAATTGTTACCAAAAGTAGCGGTCTTCCATGTGCCTAAACCGTCCTTGGCAAAGCTCTTGCTTCCGGTGACGATGGTCTTCCTGGGTCCATCACCATAGATGAACACATTGGGTTTCTTCTTGTCAATAGTAACATACTCGCGATAAGTTCCAGCCTTAACATAGATAATATATCGTCCCTTGAGTTTATTGGGATATGCAGCAATGGCTGCACTGATGGTCTTGAACTGTCCACTACCATCCTGAGCTACAACCGCATTTGGTTTAACCTTACCATTGTCTTGTGCAGCCAAAAGCTTACGATCAGCCCCAGAGAACCAGGTGGGAAATCCATCCTCGGCAAGAAGGCGACGAGAGTTGGAAGGAATGTTAAACTGGAGGCCCATGGATTTGAGGAAGTCTGACAAGCCAGAGATGATAGCCAGAACGTTATCTGTGAGCTGGCTAGCATTAACGAAACCTTGTTGAATGATAGGCTTGATGGTGCTCTTATCATCGAACCCGTCCACGCATGTTTCTTGATATGCAAGGACAGCGCTCAACCAACTTTGTAACTCTGCAACTCGGTTATTTGTGGTGTGCAAATCACTATCTCCCACCATTGACATTGACGCCTGAAGCTCTTGAACGGCATAGTCCAACAACTCCTTGCAATCGTCCAAGGCCATTTTCTCGCGCTTATCTTTACTGGCCTTGACGATCAATTCCTCGGAGAAGTTGAATGATTTCGTCACAGCATCTGAGGCAGCTAATAAAGCATGCTTGACAAATTCCTTAGGATCGGTGCTGTTCACAGAGCTGAGGGTCTTGGTGCACGCCTCCTTGTAATCTGACGGTTGACATAGCTGATTAGCGATCTTCATTGATGCAGATATGTTTCCTGCTTCGTTTTCTCCATCGGATCCCTTCTGGTGGGGTTGCACTAGAGCCACCACCCCAATGACAGCACCGACAATAAGAAAGAGGGAAATAGCAGAAATAACTACTTTTCGCAACATTTTTTTCTATTTTTTGTGTCAATACCTGGCTTGCGCCAATTCTTGATTTCTACAGGTAAAAAGAAGAAGAAAAATATGGATGGAAGAGAAGGATAGCGATGATGCAAACAGAGACTTTGCTCTGTTTGTACGGCCAGGCTGATGGTGAAGAAGGGACGGTGCGAAGATTTTATAGTGCATGGCATTTTCTAAAATAAGGTTTCCTGCATGCATGCATGCAGGGAATGTCGATAATTCGGCAATGGTAGAGCGCAGTTTCAGTTGGGTCATGAGCTGGACAAGCTTTTTGATTGCAAGTTCAAGTATTTTTAGAAGAATCTGCTAATTATGTTGCCATTTTCGCTAGCTCTCTCCAAAGATAAATCATAGACTGGAGGGGTATTGTTAAGAGCTCCTTGCCTTGAACCACTCTCCTCGTCTCCATTATTCTTATAGATAGCACACACTTACTGTACACACACTATTAGCTCGCAAAATGCAACAAATTATATGTGGATAAGGTATTTTTTCCCGATGGTAATGGGTATATTAGGAAATTAGTTTGCATATCAATCAATTTTTTTAGTATTTTTAAAATATTATGATATATACATATAAAAAATAATTTTAAAAAATAAAAAAAATATTATTTTAATATATTTTCAAGTAAAAAATACATAAAAGCACAATCTCCAACATCTTCGCTATCTTCTGGAATAATTTTAAAGACATATTTTTACATATTAATTGAGATTGGGTTGCACAAGAGCCATCACCCCCGAGGATAACACCAACAACAAGAACGAGGGAGATAATAAAAAGAAATATTTTCCCAGACATTTTTTCTATTTTTTTTTTTTAGGATTAACACCTGGCTTGCAATAATTTATGCAGATGGAAAGAAAAGGGAAAATATGGATGGAAGAATGATATCAAATATATTATACTAATAAATTCCCGTATATCCCAGTTCTACTATAGAAAGTCAAAGGAAAATAAATATTTCTTAGTTCTCGGAACATAGGCTATTGCACTATTCTGGAGGCTGGTTTAAATTATTTTTAACATAAAAAAATATTAAAATGATGCAAGTAATTTTAAAAAAACAAAAAAAAAGTTTAAAAATTGAGACATTGACTCAATTGGATTTAATAAATTTGGCTAATTTAAATAATATAAATAAAAATAATAACAACAATAAATAAACTAAAAAAAATTGACAATGTAAAAAAAAATTATGAAGTGCAATTATCAAATAGTTTAGTATTAAAGGACAAAACTAGCAAAATATAAAAAGTAATGAAAAAAATTTGAGTCAACTCCTGCAATCCTAGGCACATGATTAAGATAACCGTGTAAAAAAGAAAGTGAAAAAAAAATTAATTTTCAATAAATCAAATATTAAAAAAAAATTGAAAAATATAATTTAAAAAAATCTAAAAAAAAACCAAAGTCATCCCATGTTAACTCTTGAAACTTGAAACTCTGATTATAAGCTTGGGAATTACTCCAAATAAAGCATACTTTACTATTACCCGATCGTGTGCACACACGACGCCAACAAAAAGATTACATAGCCGCAAGTAGAACTTTTGTAAGGTTCATGAGCTCTTTATCAATGGTGTGTTTGAAATTGTGTTTTAAGTTTTAATATTTTTTTATTTAGAAATATATTAAAATAAAATTTTTTATTTTTAAAAAATTATTTTTAATATTAGTAGATCAAAACAATCTAAAAATATTATTTTATTTTATTTCAAATAAAAAAATTCAAAATTAAAAATAAAACATGACTTACATCATGTTTTTAAATACACCTAAAATGAAAGTGCAAGGGTACCTACTCTACAAGCATTATTACTTCCACCACTATCATTGCTTTTATGGCCAAGTCTTGAAAAGTTGAGGAGGCTTTGCAACTAGCTAAGAGAATGAAGTCAGTTGGATGTAAATTTGATACAGTTTTTTTACAATTCCTTGATTCATATAACATTAAGAACTGACTAAATTGCCACTCTTATTTAAAGTGTATTTGTATAATTATCATTAAATTTTATTTTTTTATAGGTTTTTTTTTTTAAAAGAACTTGGATTTCTTATGAAGTTTGACAAGTCCGAGATTATAGATTCAAGGACCGGATCTCATAACTATTTACTTTTTTAAAAAATAAAAGATAAATGACATGATATCTACTCGCTTAATAAAAAAATAATATAAAACTAGATGTGCGGTCTTGACCTCCAAGCCTGTGCTCGCCTAGCTTGCTAATGGAGGGCTAGGCCCTAAGCCTGGCATATAGTTCTCAAATATTATTATATATTTTTACTTGAATTTTAATGAAATAATTTTCAATTATAATATATCTGATTTTTAGAGAATAATATAAATCATATCCTGGGACCTCACCTAACAGTTTAAACTATTAAGTTGAGATGGTTCTTTGACATGGTATCAGAGCCTTGATGACCAAGTGGTCTCGAGTTCGAATCTCACCATCTCCATTTATTTGATAAAAATTAAGCACAAGGTAATTTACGAATGTGCAAGTTTCAAGCCCAAAGAATTTTCACTTGAGGGGGTGTGTTAAAGAATAATATAAATCATATCCTGGGGTTTAAGCTATTAGGTTAAGATAGTTCTTTGACACTGATTTGAAAATAATAATAATACCAATAATAATAAATTGCTTGTTAAAATTTGATTGAAATTAGTTTTTTTATTAAAATATGATTTAATTATATAATTTTCTTAGCTTTTAATTACAAAAAATATAAACATATTATTTTGATATTTTTTTAAATTGTTTTAACAATTATAAAATATATTTTTAAATAAAATAATAATTTTAGTTAAAAATATTACAGTGATTAATATAAAAAAATTATTTTTATAATTTTTTTAAACAATTATATTTTTAAATTTAATGATCATGTTCGAAAAATTACTAAGAACTGAAAATCTTTTCCAAGTTTAGTATTAACTGAAAGATTCATAGCCTGACAAGGGATCGTTCGTACTTCGTACTTCGTAGGGATAAACAAAAGTGTAATCCGAACACAACTCCAATCCCAAAGAGCTGCCCAATCCAGCTAGTTTTACTACACGTACAAGGATTAAAAATAAAAGACAAAGAAAAGAGTAAAGTGTTCTTTTAAAGAGGATTGGAATATCAACAAAGGCAAGCAGTGACAATAACTGTAGTCGTGAGATACGAGGAGGAGGAGAAGAATCGAAAAGAATGGCAGACTTAAGCAAAACTCTAGAAGAAGGGGAGAGAATTGTGACTCCCAGCAGACGACCTGACGGTACCCTTAGAAAACCCATTCGGATTCGGGCTGGTTATGTCCCCCAAGACGAAGTCGCCGTCTACCAATCCAAAGGGGCCCTGGTATGCTCTTCTTTGATCTGGAGAATCATGGGTTTGGTTCCATTCTCTTAAATTTTCTGCTATGTGCGTATGTGGATGAAGAAAGATTGATATGGGTCTGGTTTCTTTTGTTCTAATATGTGATGCAGTGGAGAAAGGAAACGCAGACTCAGGAAGTTCCCCCGGGTTATGATCCTGCTGTTCCTACAAAGCCAAAAACTAAGTCTGTTAAAAGGAATGAAAGAAAGAAGGATAAGCGGCTTCAGGTATGTTCCTCGCTACCGTTTATTTTTGATTTACTAGTTAGGAATCTCTGTATCTGCGCATCGTTCAACTTCCCATGTGGTTTCCGTCGAAGAAATCTGTAATCTGCTTCAAATTTTGACTACGGTTGTGAAACTAGCAAGTAAAGTAGAAGTGCCCGTCTTTTCAAATGGAATCTTGGCCTTTGAATGATCATTGAAATTGCTGTTTCTTGAGATCAAGATGTTCTTATATATTGAGTACCCTCCTCTCATTCTACATGACAAACTTGAATCCACACGGTTTCCAGCTGCCAACAGTCATTTTTGCTAGCATACAACATTCGAAGTTATCATATTTAATCTAGTTATGTGGCACTAGATGCAAAATTTGGACTGTGCGACCAAACTGTATTTAATGGACTCTTAATTGTATTTTAATTTTTTTAAATACCCCGGCATTCTAATGTCCCAGTTAAATGTTGCAAAATTCTGTGTTTGTGTTTAATGTTTTCAGTTGTAAGCATGCATATTTTATCTTCATGTTCAAATACCAGTGGCGCTAATAGTTATTTATATCTACTTTCTTAATTCAGCCCTTCTCGTTGTGTATTCTGTATACTACTTAGGCATCCTAAATAATCAGGCAATGCATTTCACGACTATAATGTGACCAAGAAACCAGGCCACTCAAATGTAGATTACAACAACATTTTGTAGCATTCAAACATGCACATATCAGTTTATATTTAATTTAAAAAGTAACCGAATGAAATAGACAAATCAAATATCAAAGGAACTAAAGGAGACTTATTCGGTGAAATATTGTTTTTTTTCCCCTGAGATCAAGATGTTTCAAAAAGTCAGATAAGGAGATAGAGTAGTTCTCTCTAACCATTAACCAGCAACGAATGATATCAAAGATGTCTTTTGCAGCTTACAATTGAAACAGAATAGTTTGTAATTTAGAGAAGCTTTTGTGGTTAAGCTTCAATTGAGGGTTAAAGTTATAAACATTAATCGATAACCTACACGTGCAAAATTCGAGAAGCTTTTTTTTGATATTTTTGCTTATTGATTAATGTTTATAACTTTAACCCGCAACTCGAATTTTGCCATTCATTTAAAGTTGGTTTCTGTAACAAAACTATACAACTGTATTATTGCAGTTAGCGCCACTAAAAATTCTGCCTTATATATTAGTTTTAAAATCTTTGCAGATGGAAGACAACTTTGTTAGAGCTTGTGAGATACAGTGTGCAAGTGTTTTTTTTTTGGTTACTGTTTAGTAATTTTATTTGCCTTCCTTTCAATTTGATGCTATTATATCCTACACATGCTCCTTAGCAGGCTGCACTTGAAAAGGGCAAAAACTCTGAAGCCATGGAAGATGGGAACATGGAAAAGGGAGCGCTACCTGCTGAAGATTTAGGCTGTGCATCTGAATCTTTTGAATCATTGGCATCTCAGATGAATGAGCTAGCTGTTTCTTCAAATTCCTCTGTAGACCTGGCAGATTCTTCAAATATGGAATCTCAGCTTCAAGATATTGATAAGAGAATTCGGGCTCTTAAAAAGAAGGTATATTTTAATCCTGCCTTTTTTAGCCTTCTCTAGTGATAATAATGGCTAACATGTTTTCCACTTATTATGTACTCTAAGGAATTATGTAAGTTGTGCTAGATAGGCGCGCCAAAAAATGATGCTAAAATTTGAACTGACTAATAATCTTCTCTGAAGAAACCGAGATAACATGTGCATTCTTCATATTGAAAAATCTCAGTAAGAAACTGAAGATTTTACAGGTTTGGAATTATTTGGGGGCATGATTAACAAAGCAAATGGGCATTTTCCGCATGTTGAATGATTTGATCTCTTTCTTCAAATATGCATGTTTTATTATCATGGTTATTCCTCAAAGTACCTTTTCCTTTGGCAACATCTATATTGCTGGCGTTCTCTGGACTTTTTTCTTACAAAGTTGTCCAGATAGATGAAAGAATGAGGATAGTGGAGGAAAAGTTGTAGAAACCTATACAACTACTGATGATTGTGAACAAAAGAATTGTATGTCATCTTAAATTGTCAGGGGAGGACTAACAATTATGAGATCAAAAAATTATTACTTTATCTCATTAAATTTCCAAGGTGCATAATATGCATCAAGCTGTAACTTTCTCCAGTGTTATACTTATCGTGCATTTGTTTTTGCCATAATGAGGGATGAACCATGGTTTATGATTGCAAAAGGGCTGGATTACATATGTGCTCCAAACTTGTATTATGCTAGCATGATGCAAAATAACCCTTGAAGTCAGTGCAGAAGGGGGAAGTAATAATCTTGCTCAATTTGCAAAATATTGAACCAAATAAGTGCTCAGATGAATATTGATAAAAAATGCAAAATTCTAATTCTATGCACTGATCACCATTAATTTCTTAGTCCCAAGTATAAATTTGACCTTGTACTGGTTTTCTATTTCCCTTCTGAATTAATAACTACTTCAATTTCAAGTTTTGGAGACAGAGAGCATGGTCCGTATAGATATTTATAGCTTTGTGTAATGTTTTACATATTATCTCCTAAAAATAAATCCTATTCATGTATTTCTCGAGGTCCTTCAAGAAATCACAAGTTTCCTCCTCAGTTTAGATAACAAGATTGTAAACTCTATCAAACATGAGTATTCATTTTCTGTACATCGTAGGTTTCTAGCATTTGATTTTGTGCAAGGATGTAAGATTTTGTTGCTTTAATCTTTCATACAAGAGAGATAAGTATATGGACTTGCCACAAAGATTTGATGATTTAAGTTGCGAACATATGGTGGTCATTCTCTCTCTCTCTCTCTCTCTCTTTTTAATTTATTTTGGAGGAAAACATGGTAAATTATGTTGTATGAGAGATGTTAATCTGAAACAAGATCATCTCTCGTATCCGCATAGGTTCATACATTAAATACGATGCAGACTTGATTTGGTTGCAAGGAGCCATAAACTGCATTGCCTTTACAAGATCTAACAATGTTTTTGTCTTTTCATTGTTAATTATATACTAACAATTAGAAGATATGAAGTTTACACGAGTAGGATTTAGTTATTTATTTAGAGAACATTGGAAACTTTCTTAGAGGTAGGAAAACAGAGATTTATCTACATCAAGACAGGGAGTCAAGAAATGTGAGTTCAAAAGTTGCCATACGATCACTTGGAATGGGGCAACAAGATTCATTTGGCTGACCCCAACTAGTTTGGGATTGATACTGAGTCCTTCATAGATGTAAGCAAATCACTGCACACGCTTACATTTACTTGTTGCCTCTATATTCCATGGAACAAAGCCATTAGAAACCGAACTAGTTCTGGAGCAGAGGTAGCTTGAGATATTCTTACCCTGGAAAAAAATTCAAGCACCAAGGTGAAAAATTAATGAAAAAGTATAATAATAAAAGAGCATTTTGACTGGTCAGCCTTTTTTCCAGCTCATACAAATTATGTTACATTTCATAGAAATGCTTTTATTTATTTAGAAAGAATGTTTTTCACTTTCACCTACAATTTATTCTTAGGATTCTGTTGACGAAAAAATTATTTTATAGAGCTGTGGCATGCTTACTAGGTTCTGGCCTGCTTAAACAGCCATTAGTGATTCTACGCATCCTTCAAACACATTGGACATCATGACAATTTAACGTGATTCAAGCTCACACGCTCTTTATTAAGTTCTTGCCTTCAATTGAGCTGGTTTGTTCTATAAATGGGTGAGAACTGATGTAGAGACTAATGATTGGCATGCTTGATTGTTGTTTCCGAATCCAGATTCGACTAGCAGAAGCTCAGCAGCAGAAAACTATGTCACAGGAATTGAAGCCAGAGCAAATGGAGAAGTTGACAAAATTGGAAGGTTGGCGCCAAGAGCTGAAGCTTTTGGAGGGTAAAAATGCCGAAGAGGCATCGTCATGAATGCTGTTTTGTTAGTGTGAGAAAACTGTGTAGTTTTCCATTTGCGTTGACGAGGGACCTTTGTACCAGATATACGCAAACTGCCCTAACCATGTATCTGTTAATTTCGGATTGATGTCTGTGTTCATGGTGCAAGTGTGCTTGTTTACATTATACGTTCAATGGAATCAAACTCTTAACTTGTCCCTAAATGACATGCCACCTTAGAGCAAGATGTTAACCATCTAGGCGAATCCTTTGGGAATTTTTCAGGATCTTTTGCGGCACGTAAATTTTCTTACCTTGCCTCCTTCTGCAGGCTGACATGGTTACGAACTCCTTTTCATGACTAGCATATTCTCACTTAACAAAGTCTCTACTTTATTTCTATGAGAAGAATTTGGTTATGCAAAATTAATTAATTAATTAATTTTGTATGGCCCAAGGTGTTTGGTTGATATTGTGGTAGCTTTTGTGATTATAGTTTTTTAAAATATAGGTTTTAAAAAAATATTTTTAGTTGTGGTTATAATTTTTTTTTTATAAATATGCTTGGTTAAAATTGTTATGTGATGAATTTTTGTATGCAAAATAAATGATGAGCGAGTTTTCAAGGAAGAAAAATAATTTATTTTAGTTTTTATAAGATTAAGGTTCGAAAAGCAATTATATATAGAATTCAGTGTAAAAAACAAAAGCTATTTGATAATTAAATATATATTTTTTAATTTTATGATTGGATAAAGAGAAATTATTAAAAATGATAGTGGTAATGTTGTCATTAGAGTTTCAATGTGCTTTTGATCTCTCTCTCTCTCTCTCTCATCAATTTAATTCTCCGTAGACCATTTTATAGATTTAAAATTTTGCATGTGACATATATGACTTGCTAGGTGTAAATTGTTAGTCTTATGACTAAGATAATGATTTAATTATATGTTTTGATGATAACATAAATATTGAATATAATAAAACATTGTTTTGATATGGTTTTGATATATGCATATCACTTTATTAATATCATAATATATTTCATGCTTAAATAATTTTGTCAAAGAATCATCTCAACCCAAAAACTTAAATTTTTTAGGTGAGATTCAAGGATATGATTTATATTATTCTCAAATACACCCTCTCAAGTAAAAGCCCTTTGGGCTTGAAACTTGCACATGCTCACATTACCTTGTGCTTAATATTTTTTTAATCAAATAAATAGGGATAATGAGATTTGAATTCGTGACCTTTGGTCATCAAAGCTCTGATACCATGTCAAAGAACCATCTCAACCCAAAAGCTTAAGCTTTTTAGGTGAGGTCCAATGATATGATTTATATTATTTTCTAACAAATTTAAATAAAGATATGTTAATATGCCATATAAATATGAACATATATATTATATGTTGCACAAACCCTTGCAATGATAATAGATAAGTTTACAACATTCAAGAAATCATCAAACAAGTAAGGAAAAGATTCACAAAGGTCAAGAATGAAAAACTTGTAGAAATTACAA
>Ga0325400_1001991_pt1 | contig 17453 bp, 13 predicted proteins | sample PopdelMetagenome_2_FD_205662 | JGI IMG/M metagenome (GOLD analysis project Ga0325400, IMG submission 205662) | Populus deltoides microbial communities from Bellville, Georgia, United States - Xylem-PdKOR-R1 | ecosystem: Host-associated > Plants > Phyllosphere > Stem > Wood/Secondary xylem... | reverse complement strand
CGGCGTGAGCGGGCAGGCCAGATCCGCTCGTGCCGAGGCGCAGATGAGCGACGTCGAAGTGACATCCCGAAGCATCCGTCCGCCAGGACGAGGCTTCGGCACGCTTGGCCTGTCCTCAGGGCGAGCGGTCGCTGGGACTCGCTCCGCATGGGCAAGCATGGCCTGATCTCATGTGGCGCAACTACCTGCTCGTCGCCGTCCGCCGGCTGCTGGCGAACCGCGGCTATTCGCTGGTGACGATCGGCGGACTGGCGCTGGGGCTCGCCGGGTGCCTGCTGATGCTGGGCTATGTCCGGTACGAGCGGAGTTACGATCGCTGGGTGCCCGGGTACGAGCGCGTCTACCAGGTCCAGTCGACGATTCACCCGCCCGGCCAGCCGACCGTGTTCACGCAGGTCAGCTCGTTCGCCTTCGGCGACCGGTTCGCGCCCGCCTTCGCCGAGGTGGAGGCGGTGACCTCCGTATCGGTGGGCAAGACGGTGGGCGAGCGCGACGGCCGGCCGGTGTTCATCGAGGCGACCACGGTGGACCCCAGCTTTTTTGCAGTGTTCCCGCTGCCCTTCGTGCAAGGCTCTGCCAGAACCGCGCTGGCGGACAACGACACGATCGTGCTGAACGAGCGGGAAGCGCTGCGCTGGTTCGGGACCAGCCGGGCGCTCGGACGGCGGCTGACGCTGGGCGCGGGTGAGGGCAAGCACGACTACCGCGTCGGCGGGGTGGTGAGGGACCTGCCGCGCAACACCAACCTGAAGCTCGGGCTGGTGTTTCGCCGCGACCTGAACGTCATGTCCGCCGAGCAGCGCCAATGGGGCAATCACGACCAGCAGCATTTCGTCAGGCTGCGCGCGGGTGCGGACGCGACCGCCATCAACGCCGCGCTGCCCGCCTGGGAACGCCGTGTCATCGACGCGGTGATCGACGGCAAGCCAGCGAAGATGTCCGATGCGTTCGATTACCGGCTGGTGCCGATCGCCGACGTGCATCTTGGGAGCACCCAGGAGGGTGCGTACGTGCCGGGCGGCGACCCGCGGGGGCTGGCGACCTTCGCGATCGTCGCGCTGCTGACGCTCGCCATGGCGGCCATCAACTTCATCAACCTGTCCACCGCGCGGGCGACGCAGCGGGCACGCGAGGTGGGCCTGCGCAAGGTGCTGGGCGCGACGCGGGGGCAGCTGGTGGCGCAGTTCCTGGTCGAAGGCGGCCTGGTCTGCGCGGCCGCGGCACTGCTGGCGCTGACGACGGTCGAGCTGGCGACGCCCTGGCTGGGAGCGCTGCTCGGGGCCGACCTGCCGGTCGCCTACATAGGCGGAGGCGGCATGCTGTTGCCCGCGCTCGTCCTGCTAGTCGCCACCGGTACCGGCGGCGCCGTCTACCCGGCGGTCTATCTCAGCCGCTTCCGGCCTGCCGAGGTCCTGCGCGGGGGCAAGGCGACCGGCGCGGCCGCGGGCGGCGGGCGGCTGCGCGCGAGCCTCGTCGTGGTCCAGTTCGCCATCGCGATCGGGCTGATCGCGAGCACTGCGGTGATCTGGTCGCAGACCCGCTTCGTCCAGGCAGTCGATCCCGGCTATCGCCGTGACGGGCTGGTCCAGATCGACAATGCCTGGCGCTTCACGCAGGGCACGGAGTGGGAGGCGGCGCGACGCGCGGTGCTTGCCGTGCCCGGCGTGACCGGCGTCGGGCGCACCGCGTTAGGCCTCGGTTCTCCCTTTACCGACATCCGCCTGGTCCGGGCGTCCGGCACGACCGAGCTCTCGTCCATGGGCGTCTACGCGACGGATGCCGAGCTGCTGCCGACCCTGGGCGCGCGGCTGCTCGCCGGCCGGCTGCTCGGCGAGTCCCATGCCCGCGACCGGATCGGCGGCGAGGCCACCGCCACGCTGGTGACCCGCGGCTTCAACGTGGTGCTGAACCGCACCGCGGCGCGGGAGCTTGGCTATCGGACGCCGCCGGCGGCGGTAGGCCAGCCGATGCAGGTCGGCTTCGATGGCGGCACCATGGTGCCCGCGACGATCGTGGGGGTGGTGGAGGACAGCCGTTACCGCACCGCGCGCCAGGCGATCGAGCCGATGGTCTACGCCTACGACGCGCCCCGGACCAACCTGGTGCTGGTCCGCTTCGCCGCCGCACGGCCGGGCGAGGTGATGGCGGGGATCGAGCGGGTATGGCGTCGGTTCGAACCCGAGCTGCCGTTCGAGGCGCGCTTCGTCGACGACATCGTCCGCGAGCTGTACGCCGCCGAGCGCGCGCGCACGATCCTGTTCGCCGGCTTCTCGGGTCTTGCGGTCGTGATCGCCTGTCTCGGTCTCTACAGCCTCGCGGCCTTTACCACGGAGCGGCGCACCAAGGAGATCGGCATCCGCAAGGTCCTGGGCGCCCGCGTCCGGGATATCGTGCGGCTGCTCGCCTGGCAGTTCACCCGGCCGGTAATGCTCGCGAACCTCCTCGCCTGGCCGCTCGCCTGGTGGGCGATGCGCGACTGGCTGAACGGGTTCGACGTGCGCGTTCCGCTGACGCTCACGCCCTTCGCGCTCGCCGGGCTGCTGGCGCTGGCGGTCGCGCTCGCCACCGTCATCGGCCACGCCCTGCGCGTCGCCCGCCTCAACCCCATCCACGCCCTTCGCTACGAATAGGACAGGACCCATGTGGCGCAATTACCTGCTGGTCGCGTTCCGCGTGCTGGCCAAGAACCGCACCTATGCCGCGATCAACATCGCCGGATTGGCACTGGGGCTGGCCGCGTGCAGCCTGATCCTGCTCTACGTCCGCTACGAGACGAGCTACGACGGCTGGCGGGCGGGCGCGGACCGGGCGTTCCAGGTCCAGACGCGCTACCACGCCACGCCGCGCGGGGGTGAGGACATGAACCTTCAGATGAGCGGCGTCGTGGTCGGCCGTGCGCTCCGGAAGGACTATCCCCAGCAGGTCGAGAAGCTGGTCTGGGTGCGCGGCTTCTCGCCCATCGTGATCCAGGACGGGCAGGCGGGGACGATCAAGGATTTCCGCATGGCGGACGGGAACCTGTTCGACGTGCTGCCCGTGCCGTTCGTGCGCGGCAGCGCCGCCACCGCGTTGCCCGACCCCAGATCGATCGCGCTATCGGAAAGCGAGGCCAAGCGCCGCTTCGGCAGCGCCGACCCGATCGGACGCACGCTGACGCTGGCCGCCAATGCCGGCAACATCGACTACCGTGTCACCGCTGTCTTCCGCGACCTGCCCGGCAACACGGTGATGCCGGCGGAAGCGGTGGCCCGGTTCGACCTGGACAGCGAGTTCGCCGACCGGCCACAGAGCCTGACCAGCTGGAACAATCAGCAGGGTTGGAACTTCGTTCGGCTGCGCTCGCCCGCCGACGCGGCGCTGATCGCGGCCAACATGCCCGCCTGGGAGAAGCGCAACATTCCCAACGACGTGTCGGGCGGGGAACGCACCAATCCCGGCGACTATCAGGATTACCGCCTGGTCAACCTGCGCGACGTCCATCTCGGCGAGGCGCAGGACGCGTCGCTGTCGCCGGGCAACGATCGGTTCACCGTCGCGACCTTCGCGGTGGTCGCGTTGCTGGTGCTGGGCATGGCGTGCGTCAACTTCACCAATCTCGCCACCGCGCGCGCGTCGCAGCGGGCGCGGGAGGTGGCGCTCCGCAAGGTGCTGGGCGCGTCCAGGCGCCAGCTGGTGGTGCAGCTGCTCGGCGAGGCGATCATGGTCGCGGGCGTCGCGATGCTCCTGGCGCTGGCATTGGTCGAGCTGGCGCTGCCGGCGTTCAACGGCTTCCTCGATGCGCAGATCGACCTTCGTTATTGGGGCAGGGACGGCGTGCTGCCGCCGCTCCTCGCCTTGGTGGCGGCGGTGGGCCTGCTGGCGGGCCTCTACCCGGCGCTCTACCTCGCGCGGTTCGAGCCGGCGCGCATCCTGAAGGCGAACAAGTCGGCCGCGGACGCGCAAGGGTCCGGACGGTTGCGGAGCGCGCTGGTGGTGGCGCAGTTCGCCGTATCGATCGGCCTCATCATCTGCACCGCGGTGATCTACGCCCAGACCCGCTACGCGCGGACGGTGGACGCCGGCTACCGGCGCGACGGCCTGTTCCAGGTCGAGAATCTCGGCTTCAAGGGGGTAACGCGGGAGGCGGTGCGCGGCTTCGTGGAGCAGGCGCGGCGCGTGCCGGGGGTCCGCGCCGCGGTGCCGACGCAGATCGCGCTGGCGCCGGGCAACAATTCGGTCACCCGCTATGCCCTGCCGGGATCTCCGGCGGGCGTCGAGCTCGGCACCTATGCCGTGGGCGAGGGCTTTTTCGGTGCGATGGGCATGAAGTTGCTGGCGGGCCGCGACTTCTCGCGCGCGATCGGCCGCGACGATGCGACCACGCCCTTCCCGGTCGACCCCGCCGCGGAACGGGCGCTGGTCGCGCGGGGGCTGAACGTCGTGGTGTCGGCGGCGGCGGTGCGGCGGCTCGGCTTCGCAACCCCGCAGGCGGCGATCGGCAAGGAAATTCGGGGCGGTCTGGCCAATGGCGACGACCTGGGCGACGTGCCGGCGACCATCGTCGGCGTGGTCGGCGATGCGCGCTTCCGGTCGGTGCGCGAACCGCTGCAGCCGATCGTGTACCTCCTGACCACCGACAATTTCAGCCAGGTGGTGGTGCGCTTCGCCGGCGTCGCGCCGACCGTGCTGCGCGACCGGATGCGCGACATCTGGACGCGGCTGGTGCCGCAGGTGCCGTTCGGCGGGCGCTTCGCGGACGAGGTGGTTGCCCGCCAGTATCGGCAGGAGACCGCGCGCGGCCAGCTGTTCGCCGCCTTTGCGATCCTGTCGGTGGTGATCGGCTGCCTGGGCCTGTTCGGGCTGGCCGCCTTCACCGCGGAGCGGCGCACCAAGGAGATCGGCATCAGAAAGGTGTTGGGCGCCCGCACGCGCGACATCGTCCGCCTGCTGGTTTGGCAGTTCACCAAGCCGGTGGTGGTCGCCAACCTCATCGCCTGGCCGGTCGCCTGGTGGGTGATGCGCCGATGGCTGAACGGGTTCGAGGCGCGCATCCACCTGGGCCCGGCGCCGTTCCTGCTCGCCGGCGCGTTGGCGTTGGCGATCGCGGTCGCGACCATCGCCGGCCACGCGATGCGGGTGGCGCGCCAGACCCCGATCCGGGCGCTCCGTTACGAGTGAGCGGGCGCCCCGTCCGGCGCCGGATTGGGCCGCGCCATCATGAGCGCCTGACGGGTGGTGCGCACCACCACCTCGTCGCGCTGGTTGTGGCCGCGATGCTCGAAGGTGACGATGCCCTGTCCGGGGCGCGACCTGGACGGGCGCAGGTCCTTCACCTCCGTCTCGACGCGGATCGTGTCGCCCGCGAACACGGGCTTGGGGAAGACGGTGTCGGTCATGCCCAGGTTGGCGACAGTGGTGCCGAAGGTGGTGTCCTGCACCGACAGCCCGATCACCAGCCCCAGCGTAAACAGTGAGTTCATCAATGGGCGTCCGAACTCGGTCGTGGCGGCATAGGCGTGATCGATATGAATCGCGGCCGGGTTGTAGGTGAGCGAGGAGAAGAGGATATTGTCGGCGTCGGTCACCGTCCGGCGCACCTCGTGGCGGAAGCGCTGCCCGACCGCGAACTCCTCGAACCACAAACCCGGCATGTTGGTTTCTCCTTGAACGGTCTGCGGCTTTAACCCTCTCCGTCATGTCCGCGAAGGCGGAAATCCCGCGTGTCGGCGGACGGGGACGGCGGGGGTCTCACGTGCGCGGGGGTGACGAAAAAGGGGCCGCGTGCTCTAACCCGCCCATGCTTCGCTGCTTCCGCTTCCTCGCCGCACTGCTCGCCGCCCCCGCGCTCGCGCAAACGTCCGCCACCTCGGGCTATGACGCGGTCGATCCGTTCATCGGCACGGGCGGGGAGGGGCATACTTATCCCGGCGCCGTTGCGCCGTTCGGCATGGTGCAGCTCAGTCCCGATACGGACACGGGCTGCACGATCCGCGACTGCTATCCGCACGCCGCGGGCTACCGCCACGACGACCCGACGATTCAAGGGTTCAGCCACACCCACTTCTCGGGCGCAGGCCATTCGGACCTCGGAGACGTGCTGGTCATGCCGGTCGCCGGCGACGCGGTTCCGCTGGAGCCGGGCGACGCCGGCGCTGCGGGCTCCGGCTATCGCCAGCGCTTCAGCCACGCGACGGAGGTGGCCCGCCCCGGCTATTACGCGGTGACGTTGGCCGATCAGGACATCCGGGCGGAAATGACCGCCGGCCTGCGCACCGGGGTGCATCGCTATACCTTTCCCAGGGGACAGGCGGCGCACTTGGTGCTGGATCTCCGATCGTCGCTCTACAACTACCCCGGCAAGGTGCTGTGGTCGTCGGTGCGCCTCCACCCGGACGGAACGATCACCGGCAGCCGCCGCACGCGCGGCTGGGCGCCCGACCGGGAGCTCCACTTCGCCATGCGCTTCTCCGCGCCGGTCGAGTCGCACGCCTTTGTCTCCGCGGAAAAGGAGGTGCCCTATCGCGGGTTCCAGGGACCGGGACGGGCAAGCGATGCGGTTGCGGAACGGGCGGGCAGGGCGATCGTCGCGCGGCTCGATTTCGGCCGGCTCGACCGGCCGCTCACGGTCAAGGTGGCGATCTCCTCGGTCGATCAGGCCGGCGCGATCGGCAACCTCGATGCCGAGGTGGGCGGGTTCGACGAGGTCGCCGCCGCGACCCGGGCGGCCTGGGAGAAGGCGCTGTCGGCGGTGGAGATCGCAGCGCCCGCGCCCATGCGGCGCAACCTCTACACCGCGCTCTACCACAGCCTGCTCGCGCCGGCGGTCGCGGGCGACGTGGACGGGCGGTATCGCGGTCCGGACAACCAGGTGCACCGGGCGCAAGGCTACGACTTCCGCTCGACGTTTTCGCTGTGGGACACGTTCCGCGCGGAGCATCCGCTGCTGACGCTGGTCCAGCCGGAGGCGGTCAACGCGGCGATGATCCGCTCGCTGATCGACAGCCGCACCGCCAGCCCCGACGGCATCCTGCCGGTGTGGCAGTTCCAGGGGCGTGAGACCTGGACCATGATCGGCTACCATGCGGTGCCGGTGATCGCGGATGCCTATCTGAAAGGCATGCGCGGGTTCGATGCGGAAGCGGCGCTCGCCGCCATGGTCGCGAGCGCCAGCTACGCGCCCTACGGGGGCCTCGGCGAGTATATGAAGCGCGGCTACGTGCCCATCGACCGCGAGCCGGAGGCCGCGTCCAAGACGGTCGAATACGCGTTCGACGACTGGGCGATCGCGCGGATGGCGCAGGCCATGGGCAAGGCCGACATCGCCCGCACGTTCGAGCGGCGGTCCGGCTATTGGCGCAACAGCTTCGACACTCGGACCGGTTTTCTCCGCGCCAGAAAGGCGGATGGCGGCTTCCGCGAACCCTTCGATCCGACCGCGATCAACTATGGTTCGGACTATACCGAGGGCAACGCCTGGCAGTATAGCTGGTTCGTGCCGCAAGATCAGGCGGCGCTGTTCCGGGCGATGGGCGGCGACGCGAAGGTCATCGCCAAGCTGGATCGCATGTTCGACTATGACAACAGCAAGCTGGACTACAGCCATGCCGAGGATATTGCCGGGCTGATCGGGCAATACATCCACGGCAACGAGCCGAGCCACCACGTCGCCTACCTCTACAATCATGCCGGGGCGCCGTGGCGCACCCAGGCTCGACTGAAGCAGATCGTCGAGACGCAGTATAAGCCGACGCCGGACGGCCTGTCGGGTAACGACGATCTGGGCCAGATGTCGGCCTGGCTGTTCTTCACCGGGCTGGGCTTCTACCCGGTGACGCCGGGCAGCCTGGAATACGCCATCGGGCGTCCGTTCGTGGAGCGCGCGGCCATGAACCTGCCGAACGGAAAGCGGTTCGCGGTCGTGACCGACGGCCTGTCCGATGCGCATCCCTATGTCGGAAGCGTGACGCTGAACGGTCGGCCGCTGACCCGCAGCTACTTGCGGCATGACGAGCTGATGGCAGGGGGCGAGCTGCATTTCACGATGCAGGCACGGCCGAACGTCCGCTGGGGAGCGGGTAAGGACCGGCCCTATTCGATGAGCACGCGGCGGGACTGAGGCTTTATTGTCACCCCGGCGAGGGCTGGGGTCCGTGGCTGGCGCATGTGCCACGCGGAGAGACATGGATCCCAGCCCTCGCTGGGATGACGCTGGGAAAGACTAGGCCGCGAGCTCCACGGCGCTCCGCCACGCTTCCGCATGAGCGTGCGCAGGCGCGTCGTCGACATCGATCCAGTCGAGGTCGCTGACCTCCACCGTGTGAGCGAGGCCCTCGGTGGCGAGCAGGCGAACGCCCTCGGTCAGCGACGGGTTCTCCAGCCCGGAGAGCGCTGCGATCAGTCGCGGGCCGACCGCGAACACGCCTGTGTCGTAGGCGTCGTGCGGCTCCAGCCCCTTGCCGATGGCGACGATGCGGTCGGCTCCTCCTGGCTCTCTGGCGGTCGCGACCGCGGTGACGTCGAGCGGGTCGACCCAGGCATGGCCGAGCCGGCGGTCGATGCCGAGGGTCAGCCCGCCGCGCGCGCCCGCGGCCGCCACGCGGGCATACAGTGCCGGATCGACCAGGTGGTCGCACATGGCGAGAAGCGCCTCTTCCCCCGCCCCCAGCCGCGCGGCGCCCACCAGCGCGGAAACGCCGTTGGGACGCGCAGGGTCGGTGTCCACCGTCTCCACCACGAGCGGCCAGGGCCGCGAGGCGAGATGCGCGCGGACCTCCGCGGCACGGTAGCCGACGACCACGATCGCGCGGGCCATGCCGGCCGCCGCCAGTCCGTCCAGCGCATGGTCGATGAGCGGCCTGCCGGCGACCGGACAGAGCGGCTTGGACGCGGCGAGCGCGCGCAGGCGGCTGCCCTCGCCCGCGGCGAGCAGGATGGCGGCGGTGACGGTCATGTCGGCCGGATCACCGCCGGCTCGTCCTGGCGGGCGGCCGGGCGGAATCGAGACCTCGCCTCAGGGGCGAGCCGCCGCATGTGCTTCGAGACGGCATGTCGACGTCGCTCAATGCCTCCTCAGCACGAACGGATACAGGCGATCATATCGGGGCTCAGGCCGCCGCGATGAACTTCTCGACCTCGTCCTTGGCGATGTCGTCGGTCATCTGGGTGCGCGGGTGCTTGCAGAAGTAGGCCGACGCCGGATCGATCACGCCGGCAAGGCCGCGGTCGCGCGCGATCTTGGCGCAGCGGATCATGTCGATCGCGACGCCCGCCGAATTGGGCGAGTCCTCGACCGAGAGGCGCAGCTCCAGGTTCATCGGCACGCCGCCGAACATCGTGCCTTCCATGCGCAGGAAGCAGACCTTGTTGTCGTTCTGCCACGGCACATAGTCGCTGGGGCCGATATGGACGTTCTCGTCCTCCAGCCGCTCTGCCGCGACCGACTGCACCGCCTCGGTTTTGCTGATCTTCTTGGAGGCAAGGCGGCGATGGTTCGACATGTTGAGAAAGTCGGTGTTGCCGCCGGTATTGAGCTGATAGGTCCGCTCCAGCTTGACGCCGCGCTTCGCGAACAGGTCGGTGAGGACGCGGTGGACGATGGTGGCGCCGACTTGCGCCTTGATGTCGTCGCCGATGATCGGCACGCCCGCCTTCTCGAACCGCGCCGCCCATTCGGGATTGGAGGCGATAAAGACCGGGATGTTGTTGACGAAGGCGACGCCGGCTTCCAGCGCGCACTCGGCATAGAATTCGGTCGCTTCCTGCGAGCCGACCGGCAGGTAGTTCATCAGCACGTCCGCGCCGCTCTCGCGCAGCGTCGCGATCACGTCCTCCTTGCTGGGCTGGGGCAGGTCGGCGACGACAAAGGTGCGGTCGTCCTGATAGTCGGCCATGTGCTCGGCCACGCCGTCCGAGACGCGGCCCATCTTGACCACGGTGCCGGTGGTCGGGACGTTGGGTGCGAACACAGCCGTGCAGTTGGGCTTGGCGAAGATCGCCTCGGCCACGTCGCGGCCGACCTTGCGCTTGTCGACGTCCCACGCGGCGACCACCGAGATGTCGGACGGCTTATAGCCCGCCACCTCATAGTGCATCAGGCCGATCACGTCGTTGGTGCCCTCGCGATAATGCTCCAGGCCTTGCACGAGCGAGCTCGCGCAGTTGCCGATGCCGACGACGGCGATCCGGATGCTCTTCATTACTGTCCCTGTTCCTTGACGTAGAATGCCGCCGGACGCTCGTCGGCGGAGGATGCGCGGCCATAGGCGCGTTCCACGCGCCGGTGCCAGAGGATTCCCACGGACGCGACCAGCGTCAGCGGCCCGATTTCCACCCACCAGAACAGCGCGGGACGGCCCAGCAAGCAGGCGGCGAAGATCGTCCAGACGCGGATGTTGGCGGTGAGCAGCGCCATGAACCGCATCGGCGCCACCGCGTCGGCGGCATAGGCGCGGCCGACCGCCTGCGGATCGGGCGCGGCCGCGATGCGACGCTCCAGCGGCATGCCGATCCGGTCCAGGCTGGTCGAGACGCTGTCGTACAGGCGCACCAGGAAGCTGCCGGTCGGAACCGCCGGCGCCGCCAGGGCAACGCCCTTTGCGCGGCGGTGGAAGCGGGTGCGATCGCCCTCGTAGAGGCTGGACTGGACCGCATGGCACCCCGCCGCGGCGATGGCGAGGAGCCAGCCGCCGGCGGTGCCGACCGACCAGGCGAGCGTGACATAGAGCAGGGCAAAGACGCCGTGATCGCACAGCCCGTCCAGCGCGCGGCCGAGTGGCGAGGCGGTGCCGGTCGCGCGGGCGACCATGCCGTCAAGGCCGTCGGCGACCAGCCAACCGATCGACAGGAGCAGGCCGAGGACCGCATAGGCCGGATGGTGCCATTGCGAATAGGCGAGCGCGGCCCCCGCCCCCAGCACCAACCCTGCCACCGACACGGCGTTGGCCGACACCCCCGCGCGGATCGCGGGCGCGAGCAGCAGCCGGCCGAGCGGATGGACGAGATAAAGGTTCGACGGATCCTCGATCCGGCGATCGCGCGATCCATCCGGGGGAGGCACAGTCATGGGCCCGCCATTTGCTCCGCATTATTGCCGAAAGCAAGGGAGCCCCAAACGACCCGGCGCGTTTCGGGCGGCCCGTGTTGCCGGCGTGTTACGCACCCCGCCCCGGCAGCGCGCGCCATCGGTCAGGCAGGAATGTTCCGTTCGATCTCCTCCAGCCAGACGCGCGCGGTGCCGTCGGATGGCGCCCGCCAGTCGCCCCGCGGCGACAGGGCGCCGCCCGCGGACACTTTCGGACCGTTCGGCAGGGCGGAGCGCTTGAACTGGCTCAGCTGGAAGAAGCGGCGACAGAAGCGTTCCAGCCAGTGGCGGATCGTGGGCAGGTCAAAGGCGACCCGCGCGTCGGGCGGCAGGTCCGACGGCCAGCGGCCGTGCTCCGCATCGCGCCATGCATGCCAGGCCAGAAACGCGATCTTCGACGGGGCAAGGCCGTGGCGGATGACGTAATGCGCGAAGAAATCGTTGAGCGCGTAGGGACCGATCATCGACTCGGTGGATTGCAGCTGCTCGCCGGGCACCAGCTCGGGGCTGATCTCCTGTGCCAGGATCGCGGATAGGACCTGGTCGGTGGCCGTGTCATACTGGCCCGTCCGGATGCACCAGCGGATCAGGAACTGGATCAGCGTCTTGGGCACGCCCGCGTTGACGGCGTAGTGGCTCATCTGGTCGCCGACGCCATAGGTGCACCAACCCAGCGCCAGCTCGCTTAGGTCGCCGGTGCCGAGCACCAGCCCCCGACGCTGGTTGGCGAGGCGGAACAGGTAATCGGTGCGGAGCCCCGCCTGGACGTTCTCGAACGTGACGTCGTAGACCGGCTCACCCTTGGCGAAGGGGTGGCCCATCTCGTCCAGCATCCGCGTGGCGGCGGGACGGATGTCGATCTCCTCCCCCGTCACGCCCAGCGCGCGCATCAGCGCCCAGGCCTGACCCTTGGTCGCCTCGCCGGTGGCGAAGCCGGGCATGGTGAAGCCGAGGATGTCGGACCGGGGCCGGCCCAGCCGGTCCATCGCCTTGGCCGCGACGATCAGCGCATGGGTCGAGTCGAGGCCGCCCGAGACGCCGATCACGATCCGCTCGGCGCCCGACGCGGCGACCCGCTTCAACAGTCCCTCGACCTGGATGTTGTACGCCTCGTAACAGTCTGCGTCGCGCTTGTCGGGATCGTTGGGGACGAACGAGAAGCGGCGGATGCTCCGTTCCAGGCCGATGTCGGCGACGGGTGCGCCGTGGGTGAAGCCGATCCGGCGGAACCGCGTCTCGGGATGGCCGGCCGCGGCGGCGGCGTCGTTGAAGGTGCCGAAGCGCAGCCGCTCCTGGATCAGCCGTTCCGTATCGATGTCGGCGACGCAGAGCTCGGGATCGGCGGCGAACCGCTCCGACTGGGCGAGCAGTTCGCCCAGCTCATAGACGAGGCCCTGACCGTCCCAGGCCAAGTCGGTGGTGCTCTCGCCGGGGCCGGAGGCGGAATAGATATAGGCGCACACGCCCCGCGCCGATTGGGCGGCGGCCAGCATCGCCCGCTCGCGCGCCTTGCCGACGACGATGTTGGACGCCGACAGGTTGCAGCAGATCAGCGCCCCGGCCAGCGCGCCGGCGGTGGAGGGCGGCGTCGGTGCCCAATAATCCTCGCAAATCTCGGCGTGGAAGCAGAGGCCTTCCAGGTCGTCGGCGGCGAAGAACAGGTCGGTGCCGAACGGCACGGTCTGGCCCGCGACCTCGATCGTGAGGCCGGTCAGGCCGACTCCGGAGGCGAACCAGCGCTTCTCGTAATACTCGCGGTAGTTAGGGAAGAAGGTCTTCGGTACCACACCCAGGATCCGGCCGCGGTGCACGGCGATCGCGCAATTGTAGAGGCGGCCGTTGCGGCGCAGCGCCGCGCCGACCAACAGCACCGGCCGGAGATCGCGGCTGGCCTCCGCCACCGCGGCGACCGCGGCCTCGCTGGCGCGCTGATGCGCCTCCTGCAGGTGCAGGTCGTCGATTGCATAGCTGGTGAGGTTGAGTTCGGGGTAGACGACCAGATCGACGCCGCGCGCGTCGGCCACCCGGGCGAGCTCAACCGCCGCATCGGCGTTGGCGGGCGCGTCGCCCACCGTCGCGCTCGGGGTGGCGGCGGCGACGCGGACCATGCCGTGCGTGTGAAGCGCGTAAAAGGGGTGGGTCATGACCCTGGCCCTACTCCGGTCGGCATCCCTGCGAAAGCGGGCGGACCGCCCGGTGACCCCGCTGGGCGAACGGCGGCAAAGGGTCGCGCCGCCGAGACGACGGTGATGGAGGTGGCGGCGCGGTGACGCTAGGAGGAGCTATGTTGACCCTTTACGGTATTCCGAACTGCGCCACGGTGAAGAAGGCGCGCGCCTGGCTGGCGGAGCGCGGCGTCACGTACGGCTTTCACGACTACAAGAAGGTCGGGGTCGACCCGGCGGCGCTGGATCGCTGGGTCGAGGCGCTGGGTTGGGAGGCGCTGCTCAACCGGACGGGCACGACCTTCCGCAAGCTGCCGGAGGCGGAGCGGATCGGGATCGGTCGCGAAGAGGCGGTGGCGATCATGCTTGCCCACCCGTCCGCGGTCCGGCGGCCGGTGCTGGAAGGCGACGGCGTGCTGGTCGCCGGGTTCAAGCCGGACCGTTACGAGGCGGCGTTCGCTCCTTGATCCATCGCCCGTGGAAGGGCGTGACTGTGCCAGGCGGCAGTCCGGGCGTAACCGGGCGGTGCGGGCTTCAGACGGCATCACGTTGCGGCCGTTGGTGTTCGGGCGCATGGTGTTGTCCGGGGAGATGAAGCCATGTCGAGCACCGTGACGCCGCCTGCCTGGTTCCGCATCGTCGCGGTCCTGCTGCTGCTTTGGGGGCTGATCGGGGTCGGCGGGTTCGTCGCGGACCGGATGGTGGGCCCGGCGCAACTCGCCGCAATGACCGACTACGACCGCGCCTTCTACGCCGCACGGCCGGCCTGGAGCGTCTGGGCCTATGGCATCGCGACAGTCACCGGGCTGGCGGGCGGCGCCATGCTTCTGCTCGGGCGCCGCGTCGCGCTGCCGCTCTACACGGCATCGCTCGTCACGGCGGCGCTGCTGTTCGGCTGGGCCCTGGGCGCGACCGACCTCGTCGCCCACAAAGGCTTCATGGGCGCGGCGGCCTTTCCTATTGTCATCGTTGGGATCGGTACGTTCGCGGTCTGGCTGGCGCGCCGCGCCGCCGCGCACGGCTGGATCAGGTAGGCGGGGCGCGATAGACCGGCCTTCATGTCCACCACCTATACGCTCGATACCGGCACCAGCCGGGCCAATCCGACACCGACGCCGCTGAAGCGGCTGACGGTGCCGGCGATTCGCCGCCGCAAGGGGGGAGAGCCGTTGGTGATGCTCACCGCCTATACGGTCAGGACCGCGCAGCTGCTCGATCCGCACTGCGACCTGCTACTGGTCGGCGACAGCCTGGGGCAGGTGATCTACGGCCTGCCCTCGACCGTGCCGGTGACGCTGGACATGATGGCCGCGCACGGCGCGGCGGTGGTGCGCGGCAGCTGGCACGCGGCCGTCGTGATCGACATGCCGTTCGGCAGTTACGAGGCGAGCCCCGAACAGGCATTTGCGAGCGCCGCGTGCCTGCTGAAGGATACGGGCGCGGCGGCGGTGAAGATGGAGGGAGGGGAGGCGATGGCGCCCACCGTCCGGTTCCTATCGGACCGCGGCATACCGGTGATGGGTCACGTCGGACTGACGCCGCAGGCGGTCAACGTGCTGGGCGGCTACGGCGCGCGGGGACGAAGCGCGGCGGAGGCGGCGAAGATCGTCGCGGACGGCGTTGCGGTGGCGGAAGCCGGCGCGTTCGCTCTGGTCGTGGAAGGCGTGGTGGAGCCGATCGCGACCGAGCTGACTCGGCGGGTCGCGTGCCCAACGATTGGCATCGGTGCTTCCGCCGAATGCGACGGTCAGGTGCTGGTCGCGGAGGACATGCTGGGCTTGTTCGAGCGTACGCCCCGCTTCGTCAAGCGGTACGGCGACATGGCGGGCACCATCTCGGACGCAGCCGCCCGCTACGCCGCCGAAGTGCGCGCGCGCCGCTTCCCGGGGCCGGAGCAGGTCTACGCGCCGAAGGAGTGACCCGCTTCCGTTCCGGAGCCATCGCCGCTAAGAGCCGGCCTTTCAGCCGCTATCGGAGTTGTCCTTGGCCCTCACGCCGCAAAACAACCAAGCCTTTCTGCGCGAGGTCGACGAGGAGCTGCGCCGCGATCGGCTGGCCGGATTCTGGGGCCGATGGGGGCGCTGGGTGGTCGCCGGCGTGGCGATCGGACTCGCCGCGTTCGCAGCCTTGCTGTTCTGGCAGCATCGCCAGGGCGTCGCCGCGGGTGAGGAGGGCGAGGCGTTCCAGGGCGCGATCGACCAGCTCGCCGCCGGCAAGGCCGACGCCGCCGCCAAGCCTCTGGCCGAGCTCGCCGGGTCGAGCCGCGACGGTTACCGCGCGCTGGCGCTGTTCACGCAAGGCGACGTGCTGTTGCGCAAGGGCGACCTGAAGGGCGCGGCGGCCAAGTTCGCCGCGGTCGCCGCCGACACCGGCCAGCCGGCCGCGTTCCGCGATCTGGCCGTGATCCGTCAGACCATGGCGGAATTCGACGCGTTGAAGCCGCAGGTCGCCATTGACCGGCTGCGACCGATCGCGGTGCCGGCCAACGCCTATTTCGGCAGCGCGGGCGAGCTGCTGGGTATCGCCTACCTGCGCCAGGGACGCCGCGACCTGTCCGGGCGGCTGTTCGCGCAGGTCGCGCAGGATCGCGATGTGCCCGAGTCGATCCGTCAACGCGCGGTTCAGATGGCGGGGCTATTGGGTGTCGACACGCCCGCCGCCGCCGCACCCAACGAGGATCCCGTTCGATGAAGACCCACCGCGCCGCCGCCGCGCTCACCGCGCTGATGGCGCTGGGCGCCTGCGGCGTCTTCAAGTCGGCGCCCAAGAGCACGCCCACTGTGGGCAACCGCGTGCCGATCCTGGTAACGGAGAACGGCGTTGAGGCCGACAAGGACATCGCCGATGTTGCGGTGACGCTGCCCGCGCCGGAGGCCAACCCGGCCTGGGCGCAGCCGGGCGGAAATCCGGCCAAGTCGATGGGTCACCTGGCGCTGGGCGACGCACCTGCCAGGCTGTGGCGGGCGCGGTTGAACGGCGGGTCGGCGCGCGCGCGGCTGGCGGCGCCGCCGGTCACCGCCGATGGCAAGATCTTCGCGGTCGACGTGGAAGCGGTGGTCCACGCCTTCGCCGCCGACACCGGCGCGGCCTTGTGGACCGTGCGATTGACGGAGGTGAAGGACAATCGCGATGCGCGCTTCGGCGGCGGCGCGACGTTCGACGACGGTCGCGTCTTTGCCACCGACGGGCTGGGCGACGTGGTCGCGCTGAACGCCGCCGACGGCAAGGAAGTTTGGCGGGCCAAGCCCGGCGGTCCGTTGCGCGGGTCGCCCACGGTCGCGAACGGGTCGGTCTACGTCCTCAGCCAGGACAATCAGATGTTCGCGCTGGACCAGGGCAACGGCCAGGTCCAGTGGACGGGTTCGGGCACGCTGGAAACCCAGGGCGTGTTCGGCGTTGCCGCGCCCGCCGTGGGGCAGGGATCAATCGTGGCAGGCTATTCCAGCGGCGAGCTGTCCGCCTATCGCTATGAGAATGGGCGCACGTTGTGGCAGGACGCGCTCAGCCGGACCGCCATCTCGACCTCCGTGTCCAGCCTGGCCGACATCGATGCCAGCCCGGTGATCGACGGCGGCCGCGTGTACGCGGTTGGGCAGGGCGGGCGCATGGTGGCGCTTGAGCTCGCGACCGGGCAGCGTCTATGGGAGCAGAACTTCGCCGGCATCTCGACCCCTTGGATCGCGGGTGAGTGGCTGTTCGTCGTCACCGACGACGCGCGGTTGGTCTGCCTGGCGCGGTCGACCGGCAAGGCGCGGTGGATCACGCAGCTGCCGCGGTTCCGCAATCAGAAGAAGCGGTCGGGTGCGATCACCTGGTTCGGGCCCGTGCTGGCGGGCAACCGCTTGGTGATGACCAACAGCCGCGGGCAGGTGGCCTTCGCCTCCCCCACCGACGGCGCGCTGGGCGCGACGATCGAGAACAAACAGCCCTTCGCCCTGCCGCCGATCGTGGCGAACAGCACGATCTACACGCTGGACGATCAGGGCAGCCTTACCGCCTGGCGGTGAGTGCCCCCGTCACGCCGGCGCTCGCGCGACGGATAGGTGATTTCGGCCGCCTCTTCGGCTAAGCGGCGCGCCATGCCCCATCTACCCACGGTCGCGATCGTCGGCCGGCCCAACGTTGGCAAGTCCACCCTGTTCAACCGGCTGGTCGGCAAGAAGCTGGCGCTGGTCGACGATCGTCCCGGCGTTACCCGCGACCGGCGCGAGGGCGACGCGCATCTCCTC
>Ga0325400_1001989_pt1 | contig 17458 bp, 8 predicted proteins | sample PopdelMetagenome_2_FD_205662 | JGI IMG/M metagenome (GOLD analysis project Ga0325400, IMG submission 205662) | Populus deltoides microbial communities from Bellville, Georgia, United States - Xylem-PdKOR-R1 | ecosystem: Host-associated > Plants > Phyllosphere > Stem > Wood/Secondary xylem... | reverse complement strand
TATACTAATTAAGCATCCATGTTGAGAGACAATGTTAAATTTCACAAAATTATGATATGCTGATACTTGAAAACACATGAACAACATTGTTACACATATTCTTATGAAGCCAAATCCCTAGATAAACTATTTTTTTATGTGTGATTGTTAATGTGAGAAAAGGATGAAATTCTGTGAGTAATAATGGATGAAGAAAGGAAAATAAATGCATGAAAGTGATGGTTTGTGTGTCGAACACCCAAATTGGGAAAAATATGGGTTGTTATGTTAATTAACTTGCACCTAGGAATTGATATAGATAAAGGCATAATCTGGAGTATCAACCTTCATAGAAGTTGTGGTCTAAGATGTTAGCTTTCCAACGAATCCAACCTTGCTTAATTTGAAGGTCTAGAACTCTAGATATATGTAACAATCTAAGGGGAGGTCGAGCTGCTACCCCTGCTGACAGATTTGGCCAAGTTGACAAAACAATGAAATTTAGCCACGTTAAGAATAGAATTCATTTTTCTCTACCTTTGTAAAATGTTTAGCATCATATCCTGAATTCCAAAAAGAAATAAACCATATTTGAAATTGAATTAGTAATGTTTGTTGTGACTGCTAATAAATCAAAATCGTAAAAGATAATAATGGGAAGGTAAATGTAAAAATAATGGTAAAAGAGAAACAAATGTTGTCACCATTTCTATTACTATGTTGTGAAATGTGATTGAGAATGGAATAATGAGTACTTGTGGATTCAGGAGGAGTACAACAACAATAAGGGAATACAAGTCGATCTTTTATAGCAGGTAAGTAATCTACACCTATATCTTCCTTAGTTAATACGATTCTAGTTATTTGTTTAGATTATAAATCTTATGCCTATGAATGAAACTGAAAAGAGAAAAGATGAAATGACATGAATGAGAACCGAAAAACCAGAATTGATTTATGAGTTCCTTCGGAGAAAAATGGACAAAAATAATGAGTTTTCATGGATAATCATCCCTTGGATTTGATTAGTCGGTCCCAAATACAGGAGGCTAATGATTGTAGCCAGGTTGGCTAACATTGGCATGACCAATACGGAGGAGGAGAAATATTGGACTTGATTAACTATTCGGGTTAAGAATAGTTAATGATATCAGCGGTTGGCGTTCGTATCGGCAAACTCATGGAACTTGATTAGATTTCCTAAAGTGAAAGCTAATCATGTCAAGAATTCTTGACATCGGCATACTCGATGATATTCCAAGGTAATATGAAACACTAATTAACTATTTCGGTTCAAAAATAGTTAATGACATTAATGGGTTACGTTGGTGTCGACCTTCCCACGAACTTAATTAGTCGATCCAGGAATGGGCGACTAAAGATACTAATGTGAATAATTAGTATCAGCAATGATCTTCCCGGATTAGGAAGAAGTGGCACGATGATGTGCTCCTGATAAAATTTGGGATGTTTATGAAATGAAAAATAATGGGTGATCCCCAGAAGAATAAATAGGGATATAATTATGGAAGACAAATTAATAATTCAAAAAGTCATTGTTGTGCATGGATTAGTATATGATTAAATATATATGCATGTATTGTGTACATTTCCCTTTTCTATTTTATTGTATTCTTATTTTATTTATTCTGAAAATTATAAATTGCAGGTCCTTCCCACTCACGTCAGGAGTAGTATTTAGGTCCCCTAATTTTCTTTTACATGATTTAGGAATGTAAGAATTACCTATGTGATTTGTTCTTAAGTAACCATGTAACTCGGAACGTAATAGTGTCATCCTTGTAATTTTATGTTAGGAATACTGGATTGTATTATTTTGTATTTGGAATTCAAATGTTTGTATGCTTCTCTTATTTGTTAAATTATGTATGTTAAATATGGAAGAAATTGAGTAGATAAAATGTCATATTTACGTCATTGAATATATTGTTGAGTTGGACTCTTTGTGATTGTGATATGATTGAGATGTGAGCATAAGATATGTACAGGATAATAGTCAATAACTTGGGACCTCCTAGTATAGGGAAAACTCTGCTGAAATTTCGGTTGAAATTTTTATAAACCTTAAATAATGGAAAAAAAACCCATAAATTTGGTGGTATAATTGTGTTGTTTGATCCCGAAAATGGGAATGTTATAATTAATTGTGTTGTTTGATCCTAGAAATAGGAATGTTACGTGGCATATTAAACTAACAATCTCTCATTTGCACTAAAGCTAATCGTTCATGTATCTAATACTATATTGCTCCATGTAGAAGTAATGTTTCTGCATGGATAGTGACCTAGTAAGAGGATCTTCAAGATGCTCTTAAGTTGGTACTTGCTCTATCTTTACATATTTATTTCATTAATTTATCATATCAAATGAAATTTCTTAAGTACTTGTTTGGATCATTGATGAGACCTTGGTTTCTTTACTTATGCAATGGCTCTATTGTTATCACAATACAGGGAAAGTGGATCAACAATGTCAGGAACCAACCTAGTTCATGATGAATTTCTTGATCCAAACAACCTCTTTGTTTCTTTAAATGTGGAGGTGTACTCTTTTTCAATTGTTGAATCAGTTGTACTACCTTGCTTGGAACTCTTCTAACTCAAAACACAACCATTTAGAGTAAAAAACATATATTAGCTGATATTTATTATTTTTCCAACATTTCATTGAAAATGTTTTAATTCAAACATGAGGGAGGGCTCTGGATGTCTATGGAAGTCTTGAAAAAAGACTAGGCCAACCAGTCCTAGGATAGGAATAGGAAAAGGATAAACTAGTTCATAACCTACTTACGAAAGGCCCACCCCAAAGAGCGAACAATCCTTTGTCTTTCGTAACGCGGCTTAGTCTCGATCACTCCCTCAAGAATAGGAAATAGAGCGAATCCGTCAGCTCAACCCGAGCAAGCAATATTATGGGAACTGATCTGATCGAACTGGGTCTAATGGAACAAGATCTGAACTTCTAGTTTATCTTATGCATTGATGGATCCTATAGTAAAGTATTGGAGACCATTTTCATCATATATCTCTCAATTTGTGTCTTTGAAAACATGTCTTTAGAGGAAAGTATTCCATGCAAAATAGATAAGAATCCAATCTTCCTCTATTTTCTCTTAAACCTGAACTGGTCCAAACCCTAGGTCGATCGGGTACTGGGTTGACCCGTCAAACCAGTTTAGGTCTTATAACTTGAGTTATTATACTATTATAAATTTTAATTGTAAAAATAAATAATATTTAATTATTTTTTAAAATATGTAAATTTGATGATTATATATATTAAGGATAAAATATATTTTTTATATTTCATTTTGTTTTATCCACCATCAACAACAAAAAATACAAAGATAGTTATTTTATTTTATACACTACTACCAACCATAATTTTATTTGTCTCTTGTTCTATCTTGTCACCTCTATTTATGTTGTTTCAGTTTTTTTTTTATTTCAAGACCGTAACCAAATACTAACTAATAGTTTCACTAGTATAAGACCGATAGCACAAGGTCATAGAAAATAATGAATATAAAACGGTTGAATTTTCATTATCTTCCCCGTAAGATTTTTATTCTAAATTTAGTAAAATTCTTGTAAACATCAAAACATAATAATTAAGCTTTAAATGCTTATAATTTCTACACAATTTTTCAAGCAGAGCTTCTTTTCTTGTTTTGGTGGGGAGCGGGGGTTTAAACCAAGATAAAGATGGGTCAATTGTATTATGCAATACACCTTAACTTGCTACATGTTCAGGGCCGAGCTACTGATCTTCCTATGAACTGCCAACTTCTCACTTGTGAGCTCCATCAGGTTGTTGCCCCCCAAGTGCTGCTTTGTAACAAGGTCAAACTTCATCCTCTCAAGTAGCCCACCAGTTTTTATCAGAACCTTTTTAATTATGGTTAGATCGAATAGAGCCAACCTGATATTGGTTCCAAACCGGTACAAGAACGTCTCGTCATGCATCTTAGATATTAGGCTAGTGCTTGCCCTTCTATAAAGGTATTTATTATTTTTCCAATAAAATATATAGATGTAGTAAGCGTATTTAAAAAAAAATCAATAACTTGGATTATATTCTCAAGGAACTAAATAAGTTAGATTTATTTAAATCATTGAAAAAAAAAACAACAATAGCAAACAAGAAATCATATATATATATATATATATATATATATATATAAAAGATCAATAGAACAAAAAAAAATAACAATACAATATCAACTTGGATTGAATAATGAAATAAAAAATAATAAAACTTTTATAAAAAAATATTAAAGAAGAATATAAGAAATTATAATAATAAAGATCAAATTGAAAATACCAATATATGAAGAAAAAAACTTGAACAACTAGAATTTTTCAACGTGGTTTTATTCATACAAAAATTGTAAATGTAAATAAAAATAATTTATGCATATATCCAATTAAATAAATCACAAACCATTGTGTAAATAAATAAAAATAAAAGTAATTAACGATAAATAAAAATATAATTGAAAAAATTTAGATACCAATATAGATTTAGATATTTAATATCACAGCATAGGTCATTTTTCTGGTTATATTTAATGAATTTGTTTATGAAAATTAAATTTTAATAGAGATTAACACACACATAAAATTCATTGAATAAAATAAAAGAAAAAAAATATTATGCAACGTTACATGTATTAAAAATATTATTAAAAAAATAAATACTTATCTATATAAAATATACAAAAAAAACTACAAATAAATCATACTAACCTTTGGAAAAAAATTAAACACACTTAATAAATTCAACAAAGGATAAAAAACCAAAAAACAAATGAAAGAGAAAGGGTATCAATTAAAACATAAATTTAAAAATTATTTAGAAAAACATATAGAAAAACTATTAATAGAAAAAAAAATGAGGTCAGATGCTCTTGAGCCTAGTAAGTCAGGTTTGGCGCTTGGCCCAATCAAAAAAAGGTTCACGTGTGGGCCTTTAATTATTATTTTTAAATTTAATGAGATGGATGATATGTTTTCTTCCTCAGCTACTTGGAAAAAAATAAACATATTATCTAAAAATCCCAGAATCCAGCCACTAGTGTAGTTGGAAAAATGAGGTTCTTTTTAATTTGATCCAAAAACTTATTTTCAACCAATGTTTTACCCAAAACACCTAGGAAACACCTTACAAACCTAGTTAAATCAATCTATGACCTCTAAAATCACAAAAACAATCGGTTGAAAATCTGAAATCAACTCAAAAACAAAAATCTTCCCGGGCTCACATCTGTTTTTTAGGTGTTTTCAAGGTAAAAAAAACACTTAATCATAACCCTCATCATCATATGGAACCATTTGATAAAACAAATCAGCCGTTTTGGTGCCCTAAATCTTTGCCAATGAAAATTTCCTTTCTCTAAGCCGGAATCTAGTGACCTCTCTTTCCTCCTAGAAAAAAGACTAAAAGAAAAGAAAATTAAATTTTGGTACCACAATATATATTTTTTAAAGATTATATGGACCAATTACCTAATGGATTAAAAAGATGGGGGATGTAAATGAACTTTTCAAACAAATTTCAGACCTACCACCTATGTTACCCTGTTTTTGTCACTTCAGTCCCCTGTCTTTCAATTCAACCCGTACCCCAAAAAAATATGTTTTTTGGCTTTAATTTGGGCTTAAAGGGGCTTAATTGTGAGAAAAAAGTTTGAGGATCAAATTTGAATTTTTTAAAACTTCACTATTACAATCCACAATAAATTGTGAGATTGTAAACACCTAAAAAAAAAGGAGGTAAAGCCAAAAATGACTCCACCTTCGTTGATGATTTCTGAATCGGTAGTAACATAATTTCTGTTTAAGATTTCTAAGTCGGCAGCGACTCAGCTTTCATTGACAATTTCTGATTCAATATGAGCTGTGTGTGCTGACAAATCTATGTGTCAGCTGTTGAAGTAGTTTCATTGATGATTTCTGAGTTAACAGTGGTTGTGTGCGCTGACAAATCCATGTGTTAGTCGTAGAAGAAGTTTCGTTGATGATTCCGAGTCAACATTGACTCAGTTTTTGTTGAAGATTTCTGAGTTAACAGGGGCTGTGTGTGCTGACGAATCCATGCATCAACCGTGGAAGCAGTTTTGTTGACACATTTTGAGACGGCAACGACATAGTTTTCATTGATGATTTCTAAGTCAATAGGAGTTGTGTGCGCTGATGAATCCATGCGTCAACTGTGGAAGCGATTTTGTTGACAATTTTTGAGTCAATAGCGACTTAGTTTTCATTAACGATTTATGAGTAAACGGTGGTTGTGTGCGCTGACAAATCCATACATTTTTTAAAACCCAACAAAAATTTTAGTCTTTGGCCGACCAATATTAGGAAGAATTGAAGGATATAAATCAGCTAGCCTTAGAGAAAATCCTGGAGGAGGAGGGTTGACCTGTCTTAGGGAAGAATTGGCATAGAAACCAGCCCAAAATAACCCAAAAAAGAGATAGGAATAGCCTTGCTCAACACCCAAAAACCCCCTCTCTTTTAAGAGGGGTATAAATACAAGAGATGAGAGAAGGTGACCCTTCCTCTTCCCCAAAACCGGCTACAGCAGGGTGCATGTGCTCTACTACATGTCCTTCCTTCTCTTCCTCTTTTCCAATGAAAAACTTGACCAAACCCAGCTGCATGTGTCCTCCTTAGGCATGAGAAAGAATGGAGGGTTAGAGGGAGAAGGAGTCCAGAACCGGTTGGAAGCTGATAGAAGGAGGAGAAACCAAGAGGGGGAAAGAAGATGAAGAAAACCAAGAGAAGAGGGAAGAAAAAACTATTAACCCTTTGCTAAAGCTACTTAAAATCATGAGGTATGAACCATACCCTTCTTCACCTGTTCTTATGCCCTTGGGACCAAAAGGAAGAAGAAAACCCCAAGTAAATGACCTAAGATTCTTACACCAGTTACTAAGGAAATCTAGACTAGGAAGAGGGGCGAAAATGAGGTTGGATAGAGGACCTAACTCCAGAACATTCAATAAGAGAAATGTACAAATTTGAATGAACAAACTTGAAAGAGGGTCGGCCATAGTTGAAGGGTTGGACAACATGTAATTGTATGATGAAAGGGACGAAAATAAGGTTGGATAGAGGACCTAACTCCAGAACATTCAATAAGAGAAATGGATAAATTTGAATGAACAAACTTGAAAGAGGGTCAGCCATAGTTGAAGGGTTGGACAACATGTACTTGTGTGATGAAATGCATGAAAATGACCTTATTGAACTCCTAAGAACGTATTCAAACTAAAACAGAATGTATGTTGATGATTAATGCCTTGATTTTCCACATATGATTGATGAACTTACATGAAATATGTAAAGAAATGAGGAGATGCATAGAGTGTGATTCTGCTGGATTCCTAGGAACATTTTGTGTGTTAGAACTGAAATTTATGTTGATGTTATTGCTTGAATTTTGTTATGAGATTGATGAGTTTACATGAGAATGGTTCAAGTAAATGAAAATATGTTATGGCATGCTTTTTGTAATTATACTTGTGATAAAAATGAAATAGAACCCTGATTAATGAGTTTACATGAGAATGGTTCAAGTAAATGAAAATATGTTGTGGCATGATTTTTGTAATTATACTTGTGATAAAAATGAAATAGAACCTTTATGTGTTGAAGAATTATTATTAGTTATGTTGATACATTTCCATAATACAAATGTGAATACAAGAATGTATGGTAGTAGCAATGTTAAGTGTTGGTATTTGAAGTGATGATTTGAGAAAAACTTTGGTAGATGAACATATGGAGATGTGTTTTGTGCTATTTGATAATGTATGATGAATGGAGTGTGGTTCGACAAGGTTCTATGTCCAAAATAGGTTAAGAACATTGGTAGGGTGAAAGCCTAGCATAATCTTATGCTTGGCCGAAAGAAAGAAGTAGAACCAGAAACAACTTCATCGTCGCTGTCAATTTTTTAATCGGCAGTGACATGGATTGCGTTGATGATTTCTAAGTCGGTAACGACTCAGTTTCCATCAATGATATCTACGTCAACAGTAGAGTAATATCTCGGCTTTTCCATAGCCAAAAATCAGTGGATTTTTTTTTGTAAGTCATTAGGTTCTTGATGCTTTTCACAATATCATTCTATGAATTTATAAATGCATTCCATTCATTAACAAGGCACAACCCACATAGGGTAATGTTCAACATCCCATAAAAGTGACAATACACGTTCTCACAACAGTATTTAGGGTTTATCATAACAGAATTCATCTCTTAGTGTAGTGCAATACTCATGTGATTTCACAATACAACATTCTCATAGAAGAGAATATCACATACATACATTCACCACATCATGTTTACAAAATCATACTTTCGCATTTGTATTCCATTATAATTTTTTATACAAGTCTTTACAAAAGTGCTGAATGAAAAATATTCAACTACTCCATTCGATCTTATCAAATACTATTCAACTAGTCCATTCGATCATATCAAATACATAACACCTAAAACATATTATTACATAGCACTTTTCAAAATATATGAACCCATGGAACTGGCTTTCCTACGCACCTTGATTGTATGATGTCCCTGTTATAAAAACAACATGGATACAAGAATTGTAAATAATCTAAACATGATAATAAACAACTACAAGAACGTTATCGTTACTTTTTGTTATCAACTTAGAATAGGTACATTCCTTCTTTTACTTCTCATATGCATTGTACAATCCTTATTATTTTGTTAAGTGTATTATTCTCACTCATACGCCCCAACCTCTCCATAGGAGTTGTGGGGCTAAAGTTTAAACATTGATCGGAGTTAATTACTTCACTTTAACCCAGTCATCTACCTTGGATAATTTTAGTTGTAGCTAATTGAAATATTCAAACTTGGTCATCCGTCTTGGATGTCATTAACCCAAACTAATCACAAAATCAAACTCGTCATCTCTTATGGATATCATTAGCCAAATCCAATCATCATAATCAACTTGGACATTCATCTAGGATGCCATTAGCCAAAACTAAACATCATATTTAACCCGACCATCGCTCTAGGATGCCATTAACGACGACTAATCATCAGGGCAACTCGGCCATCCATCTAAAATGCCATTAGTTAAAGCTAATCATCAACGTAGCCCGGCCATCCATCTAGGATGCCATTAACCAAAGTTAATCATCAACTCTTCTCGGTCATCCCCTTAGGATGCCATTAGCTGAAGGTAATCATCAAACACTACTTGGCTATCCATTGTGGATACCATTAGTCGAAGCTCATCATAATACTCATTCAACATTCTATAACAGTTTAGCACTCATTATATCTCAATAGTAGATCATTCATAATACTCATACAAACATTTCGTATCAATTTAGCATTCCTTATAACACAATAGTAGATCATTCGTAATACTCGTATGAAAATTCCAAAATAGATTAGCATTCATTATAACACAATGATAGATCCTTTGTAATACTCGTACAAACATTCCGTAACAATTCAACATTTATTATAGCACAATAAAAATCTTTCATGGTACTCGTACAAACATTTCGTATCAATTTAACATTCCTTATAACACAATAGTAGATCCTTCTTAATACTCGTACGAACATTCCAAAATAGATGAACATTCATTATAACACAATGATAGACCCTTTATAATACTCGTACAAACATTCCGCAACAGTTTAGCATTCGTTATAACACAATAAAAATCTTTCATAGTACTCGTACAAACATTTTCTAACAATTTAACATTCATTATATCACCATAGTAGATCCTTCATGATATATGTGTAGCATTCCATAGTAGTTTAGTACTAGCTATAACACAATAAAAGACCCTTCGTAATAAAGTCACTCCAGGGAATTAACGTTATACTAGAAGGGGTAGAAGCCACCTACCTGCTCCTCTCGTGGGGTGTCATTTTCTGGTTGTAGGTCCGATCCCGATCGCACCACTTAACACATCAATGATCACAAATCAACACATTTGCATTTGGTAATCACATAACTCATCATCATACACATTCCAAGAACACACATGTTTGCATTCAAGTGTTCCACATATTACACCATCATACCATGAAATCTTTACAAGCATTTAAGTCATTTCCTAAGTGGAAGTCTGTCGTAGAAAATTAGTAGTGAAACCTGATTCGCTGGTGACATAGAATTCAACATCAAAATCATCAACGCATACAGGCTACTGCTGATTTAGAAGTTGTTGATGAAAACTGAGTAGCTGTCGACCTAGAAATCATCAATGTAAGACATGTCGCTGCCGATTTTTGAATCAGCAGCGGCGATAGAGTCGTTTCTAATTTTACTCTTTCCCTCGACTAAGCATAAGGTCTACATTAGTTTTCCCCCTTTCCTAACTCATCCCCCAACGAAGTTTGAACATATCCAAAAAGCAATCACATTCAAAGTTTTATCACAAGACCATCAATAATGCCATAGTCAATTCTTAACATGCATATCCTTATTCTTGGCCGAAGCAACATTTGCCTCTTTCTTTCAATCTTTCGCATGCATTTCATCAAGTCTAACATAATAATATTCCCAAAAACATGCCATGCCTATACATATAACCATTTGATTCTTAAATAAACAAATTCACCCGTTACACGCACAAAGTTTAAATGATAATACAATTTTGTACATAACATCTTTCTAACGTATTATCACATAATTTCTTCAATCATATATACAGAAATCTTGTCATTAGAACAAGCATAGGATCTGTTTTGGTTTCAGCGTGATCTAAGACTATAACATGGTCACAATCTATGCATTTCATCATAGGAAATTCATATTCTATCCAGCCTTCACTATGGTTAGCGCTCCCATAGGTTCATACCTTCCAAACCATTCATTTTCTTAAGTAAAGGGTTTGTGTAGGTGTTCTTTCATTCTTCGTTGTACTTGGGTTAGTCCATTTAGTCAATATTCCTTGAGTTAAGGTGCAAGAACACTACCCCTTTTTTTTTGGGTTTTTTCCCAACTCTCTCTTTACTCTTCACTCAAGGGGGCTTGCATACAGGTTGGTCTGGTTCGGTTTCTTCTTGGGGAGAGAGCTTCAATTGTAGCAATGGCTATTGCTGTTTCTGTAGGAGAGGAAGAGTCATTTATTTTTCTCCCCCTTGTATTTATATCCCATATAAGTGTGCTGGGGAGTTTGGAGGTTGTTCCACCATGTCGTTGTTCCTCTTTAAGTTATCTAAGAACCAATTTTGCCCCCCTCCCAAGACCTCTCTAACGTAAATCGGTTTTGATGTGATCCAACCATCAAAGGATCCATTGGAGGTTCCAGTTGGTCCAGTTACTAGGCTTAGGGCTAAGAAGTTCAAAGAAGCTTTCAATGGACTTCTTCAAGATACATGGGCTACAGTGGACTTCAAGAGGATTCGCAATAATAAAGAGCAAGCCTTGATTAATCTGATTCATGTTCAAGAGGGGCTAGTTGGTGGAACCAAGACCATTACACGAGGATTGGGAGAAGAAGACTAGATTCAGACAGTTTGACCTTTCATTACTCTTTTAGTCATAACTGGAGTTACAGATCGAATTTTGATTTGATTCTAGTTGGGCTGGAAATTAAACTTCCATACCTTTCCAACAGTATATGGCACACCTTCTAATTAATTAAGACGAGAAAGAACCGTCCGTTTTAAGTTGGGCCTTGCTGCTGCCAGACAGAATGCGGAAACAACGAACTTATCTTATTTAATTAGTTGGGCTATCAAACTTTAATTATTTTGAGAGGAGAAAATTTTTTTGGGTTTTAGAATTGTTTATTTTAATTAATTTGGGCTAGTTTTAACTTGGGTTGATTATTATTTAAATTGGGTTTATGTGAGACCCATTAGGGAAACTAGGGTTTTGGCTTGCAGTATAAATACTCTTTAGGAATAATTTTAGGGCAGACTTTTGATAATATTTTCAGCATTGTAGCTGACTTTCGGTTGCTCAATCTTGGTTTTTGATTGAACTTTCAACTCTTCAAAGAATTGACCATTCTTTGTTGTGAATTTATACTTCTTTTGCTCGTCTATAGGTGTAGGCGTTATGATCGAGTTGGTTTATAGTCTTGTTGCCTTGGAGCAAGTCTTCCATTGTGATAAGCTCATTCAAATCTCAACAAACTTGGGTTAGATTGATCTTGGGGTCGCGAATTCCATTAAATTCCGCTAGGGTTTGCATCAGGTTTGGTCCCTTAAATTTTGTTTAGTATTGGCTTGTAAACCCCGGGAAAAATTAAATACATAAATAAATAAAGGTTGCTTAAATTGAAAACTAACTACATGAGAAATAAAAGTGAGGAAATTCATGCGTATGGTTAAATAAAAGACAGGAATTCAGAAATTTTTTGAATATAATTTCCGGGCAAAATAATTCGAGACATTATAATAAGCAGGTAATGTTGAGGGTTGGATTTAATTGAAAAAAATAATACACTTAAAGAAAATGGGGCCTAAATGCAAATAAGGGAAATTATAGAGTATAAATACTCTCTCCTTACCAAAAAAATCTACAGGAACGATAAGGAGAGAAAATATGGAGTTTTATACCCATTCTTCAAAAATCAAGAGAGAGAAACACTAAAACTTCAAGAACCCATCCAAGATTAAAGGTTTATAGATGAGAAAAACACTTGTGAGCAAGAGATTAACAAGAAATTTAACAAGAAGAAAAGAAAGGAAGGAGTTGAAAATCTTCAACTGGTTGAAGATCAAAATCTTAATTTGTACCGGGTAAGGTGTTCTAAACATGATCTTAAAAATTCATTTCAAATTCGATAATGAATCGATGCCTTGATATTGAATTATAGGTTAGGGTTCTTAGATATGAATTGGGAAAAAATTACATATTTTTAAAATTAAGTTAATTCATGTGTGGTATGTAGTTTATGAAAGTATTGTGTGAAAGGAAGGGGGAGACGGATCTTGACAGACTTATCTCCTAACTTTCGGTGAGATTTCGGGTAGGAGGATGAGGGAATTAGGATCGAGTTCCTTTATAGAAATTATAGATTTGGATGTTAGCTAACCAAGGAAACTAGTCTTGCTCAATTTGGAGATGTAGAACTCTAGCTATAGGCACCAACCGAGACTGAGTTGTGACTGATTCTGTAGGGCAGTAGGACTAATGGGTTGATGAGTAATTTTGACTATCTTAGAGGCAGAACTAGGTTCTCCTTCCTTCAGAGAACTTGTAGCCTCGTGTCTTAGCTTTCTAACGAGATCAATCTCACTTAAAATGGAGTTCTAGAACTCTAGAAATAGTTAAAAATCTGATGAGTGTTCAGATAGCAACGGTTGGACAGCAACCGTTGGACAGTAATAGTTCAAACAGCAACAGTTGAACAACAACTGTTCAAACAGCAACGGTTGGACAGTAACAGTTTACACAACAATGGTTGGACAATAACAATTCAAAGTTAGACAGTAACAGTAGACTTTCACATGAATATTATATGTAGGAATATAAAAGAATTGAGTCATACAAACACTTGCACATTGGGATACTAACTTTGAAAATATACATGATATATGTATGCTTGTTATTATGAGAAAATGAACATGCATAGAAAGTAACATATGAGTAATGAATGAATATGGATTCTATATAAAATTAGCTTGAAGGAATCATAACCAAAAACTTCCTTGTGATTCAGGAGGAGCAACCAGGATTGGATCTTCTGTTAGGGGAAGTCACGAGACAGGTAGAGCAGGTGCGTGATTTTCCCTCCTTTTTGCACTTATACAATTTAAAATTCTTCTGGTGAATGCAATTACAATAAATATTGTATTCAATGTAAATAAAGTCTAGCGTATTTACAAGATTAGCCTCGGGTCTTAACTTTCCAACGAGATCAATCTCACTTAAAATGGAGTTCTACAACTCTAGATATAGTTCAAAATCTGATGAATGTTCAGACAACAACGGTTGGACAGTACTAACAATTCAAACAGCAACAATTAGATAGCAACTGTTCAAACAGCAATGGTTGGACAACAACTGTTCAAACAGCAACGGTTGGACAGTAACGGTAGACTTTCATGTGAATATTATATGTAGGAATATAAAAGAATTGAGTCATACGAACATTTGCACATTGTGATACTAACTTTTAAAATATACATGATATATGTATGTTTGTTATTATGAGGAAATGAACATGTATAGAAAGTAACATATGAGTAATGAATGAATATGGATTCTCTATAAAATCGGCATGAAGGAATCATAACCAAAAACTTCCTTGTGATTCAGGAGGAGCAACTAGGATTGGATCTTCTGTTAGGGGAAGTCATGAGACAGGCGGAGCAGGTGCGTGATTTTTCCCTCCTTTTTGCACTTATACAATTTAAAATTCTTCAAGTGCATGCAATTACAATAAATATTGTGTTCAATGTAAATAAAGTCTTGCGTATTTACAAGATTAGCTTCGGCTAATGGCATCCGTGTAGGATTGCTAGGAGGTGAATTACAAGATTAGCTTCGGCTAATGGCATCCGTGATAGGATTGTCGGGAAATGAATTGCAAGATTAGCTTCGGCTATGGCATCCGTGATAGGATTGTCGGGAAATGAATTGCAAGATTAACTTTGGCTAATGGCATCCGTGATAGGATTGGCGGGAAATGAATTCAGAGATTAGCTTCGGCTAATGGCATCTGTGATAGGATTGCTGGGAAATGATTTGCAAGATTAGCTTCGGCTAATGGCATCCATGATAGGATTGCCGGGAAATGAATCACAAGATTAGACTTTGCAAGGTCACCTGGTTCAAGCAAGTAAATAAGAGTATTCAAATTAGAAATATACAAATGAGTGTTGATTGGGTTTAAAAGATTTACAAGTAAAATATAAATTGTCTATTAGAATTCCTAAGGATCCGATAGAAAATTAATACTTCATTCATGTACGTTACATGAACAAATATATATTTATTTTATCAATATAATGGTATGTTTATTTATGTAACAGGTCCATCAAATACCCAAGGAGATCATTAGTTTAGGTCTCTACTTTGTCAAACTTATGTAAATATTTAACTTAAACAAAAGGGAATTAACGCGTTTATGTAGTATGCTTTTGTATAAACCTTGATGTATTTAAAAAGTTCAGCTTAGCATGTAGTGCTTTAGTTATCTTGTAATTAACCCTTTTGAAATGTTTAAGGACACATATTATGTTGTAATGTTTTCTTTGCACGTTAGTATTTCTTTTTCTTTTAAATTTTATGATATGATATGTGGACTATGTTCATATTGAACTTGCTCGTAGGATATATATAAATTGTGAGGATTGTATGAGGTGTTGAATTATGATGTTTGATATAAGGTCCGGAATTATGGGACCTTTTGATGATGGGTTGATTGAATAAATTGCTAGTAGTCGATAACTTGGGATTTCCTAAATACAAACAAAACTCTGCTGAATTTTTGGTAGATAAAAAAAATTTCCCTCTATTAAGAGAATAACTTGGGATCTTTTAACATTGATTAAGTCTTACAGCCAGGCTGTTATATGATCGGCCTTTTGTTCAAATTTTCATTGGGTTTTACATTGTTTCTCCAAAGTTGGCTGGTTTGTACCCCTCAATTCTTTCTAGTATGGGTCGACCAAAGACAAAATTAGTCGGGTTTTACATGCCGACTCAAAAATCATCAACGAAACCGCTTCTACAGCTGACGCATGAATTCATCAGCGCACACAACCCCTATTGGCTCAAAAATCATCAATGAAAATTGAGTTGTTGCCGACTCAGAAATCATCAACAAAAACTATGTCGTTGCTGATTCAGAAATTATCAGCGACAGTGGAGTTGTTTCTGGCTTTACTTTTTTTTGTTGGGTGTTTACAAGATGATTATGTAAGCTGATGATTTCAGCATCAGTTGTGAAACTATATTGCATTGATAATTTCTAAGTCGGCAGCGACTCAGTTTTCGTCAACGATTTCTGAGTCAACCATAAACCATGCGCATTGACGATTTCAGTATCAGTTGTAAAACTGTGTTGCGTTGATGATTTCTGAGTCAACAGCTACTCAATTTTTGTCAACAATTTCTGAGTTAGTTATAAACCATATATGCTGATGATTTCAGTGTCAGTTGTGAAACTATATTGCGTTGATGATTTCTGAGTCGGCAATGACTTAGTTTTGTCAATGATTTTTTAGTTAGTCGTAAACCATATGCACTGACAATTTCAGCGTCAGCTGTGAAACTGTATTGCGTTGATGATTTCTAAGTCAGCAACGACTTAGTTTTCATCAAAGATTTCTAAGTCAATTGTAAACCATACGCGCTGATGATTTCAGCATCATCAATGAAACTGTGTTGTGTTGAAGATTTCTGAGTCGGCAGCGACTCAGTCTTCGTCAACAATTTCTGAGTCAGTAGTAGCCTATATGCGCTAGCAATTTCTACCGATTACGGTGTCATCGGCGAGTTAGTTTTTGCTGTCAAATTTGTTGCAATGTCACGGTCCCACAAATTAATTACCCTAACTTTAAACACAACATACAAGATAGTATAAAATAAGCAAAGGGTTTGTTGCTACCCAATTTTTGACCCATCTTTTTGATAAAATTTTTGAAAAATAAAAAAATAGCAGAAAAACAATGAAAATCCAAAAAAATACGTTTTTAATATATTTGCATCGTTTTTAGCATTTCAGCGTCATCTCAAAATAATTTAAATTTTCAAAAGTCTTTTGAACGCGTTCGACTTTTCACGCGTCATTTTTAAAAACATTGATTTTCCTCATTTAAGTCGACGTTGATATTGCTCATTTTCAAAAACTATAAAAAAAAATAAGAAAAATCAAAATTTACACAAAAAGAAGAAGTTGAGGGACTATATTTGAGGATTAAGGAACATTTTACCTATAAATATAGGTCCACAACTTACACAAAGAAAGGGGGTAATTTTGAGAGTAAAAAAAAAAAAGAAAGAAACCTGAAGTCTATCTCTTTCACACCAAGCCGTCGCCCCCTGATCCAAAACCTTTTCTTCTCCCTGACCCAAGCAACTCACTTGCCCTTTGCCAAAAAAAAAAACAACGGCCGCACCCTTCCCTCTACATACAAGCCTCCCTTCTCCCCCTCATAGCTCCTCTCTTGGCTGTCTCTCCCCACTCCATTCTCCCCCTCATAGGACCAAACCTTTTCTCAAACCCTCTCCCCATTTGAATGACCCAAACCTGCCTCATAAAAAAAAGGAACCATTTCCCCATTGTCATTTCCAGCTCCACCCGACAGAGACCGGCCGCCGCTCCTTTCATCTGTAGTCCGAACACAGCGGCAGCCCTCATTGTATTCATATATATATATATATATATATATATATATATATATATATATATGAATTGAGGACTCAATTTTCACTGCCGATTTCATGATCGGCAGCGACACAGTTTTCGCTGCCGATTT
>Ga0325400_1001987_pt1 | contig 17468 bp, 8 predicted proteins | sample PopdelMetagenome_2_FD_205662 | JGI IMG/M metagenome (GOLD analysis project Ga0325400, IMG submission 205662) | Populus deltoides microbial communities from Bellville, Georgia, United States - Xylem-PdKOR-R1 | ecosystem: Host-associated > Plants > Phyllosphere > Stem > Wood/Secondary xylem... | reverse complement strand
AAAAAAAGCATGAAAAAAAAACCTAACAAATTACCGATGATGTAAGTTCCGATCGCGGCGGCAATGAGAGTTTGAGTAGGGTGAAAAGCAGCAGCATGAGGTTGTAATGGTTTGTGAAAACCACGAGCGACATGTCGTAGATCCAGATGCTGCACAGTTGTCCACTCCATTCTCTTAGCTTTCTGGTGTTTCTCTTCACTGTTTGTATAATTATAATAGTATCAGCATCATTAGACTTCAAAATTTTATATCTGCTTAGATCTGAATATTGAATTAAAACTTTGTAAATGGTGAGAGAGGAGAGAGAGCAGTTGAAACTTGAAAGAAGAAGACCGTAATAATAGGCCGGCTATAGACTTTAGTTTGGGCTTATAAGAAGTTTTCATGTTTGGGCCTATCGTGGGCTCTAGTCTAGCCCTCTAAGATTACTGGTATGTGATATCCCTTTTATTCAATATCCTGCCTGTGAAAACGTTGAAATGGTTTTGGTGTAATAGTGTGGTATAGGAAGTATTTTAAAGTGTATTTTATTTAAAATATATTAAAATAATTTTTTTATTTTTTAAAAATTATTTTTGACATCAATACATCAAAATGATAAAAAATATAAAAATAATTAATTTAAAACAAAACAATTAATGGGAAAACGAATAACCATAACGTTAAGTAGGTACTTAGGGGATATTTGGGAGTGTAATAGTGATTTCGGTTCAAAGTGTTTTTTGTTCAATAATAAATTAAAATAATATTTTTTTTATTTTTAAAAATTATTTTTAATTTCAGCAAATCAAAACGATCTGAAAATATAAAAAAATTAAACTTTTAAAAAATACAGTTTCAATCATACTTCCAAAGACTGTAGTATCTTTACATGGATTTTATTTTCTTTTTTTGATTTAGTGGAGACTTGAGTATACAGTATGATGCAATCCTCCATCAATATATATAATTATAATTAAAAATAATGAAAGTTACTTGAGATTTGAGTTTTATTTTACTGAAAAAAGCTATTAAAAATATTAAATCTGTTTATGTCTCGAGAGAGAATGAATTACGAGGCAATTTTTTTATTATTATTTTATTGTGGATGTTTGACTTAACTTGTGTGCACCTTAACTAATTTCACAGAGTTTGAAATTAATAACCATATAAACCTCTAATAACCCTAAAATTTATGAAATTTAAACTGTTAATATTTAAAAAAAAAATTTAAAACCTGACTAATTAAACTACTCCACTCAAACTAACCATCTTATTTGATATAAAGATAACTATTAATGCAACTAGATTGATAACAATTAAAAAACAATAATAATCAATGAACTCTGTTTACAAGAGGATAGAAGAAGATTTTCCATCTTTAAAATCTTACAAAGTTTCAACTTTTCCAATTAATGAATGCTGTTGTCGCTACATGTATGGGAACTTATTTAAAAAAATTGAATTAAAAGATTGAAGTGAAAAAAAATGGGTATCATTTAATTTTATTTGAAAAATACATTTTAATTCTCAATCTCTTTTAATTATTAGGTAATCAGTTTCTTTAGTTCTAAAAAGTTAATTTTAGTACTAAAATTTATTTTTATTATTTTTCAATTTTTATTGGGTAAGAAGATAGAGAGAGAATCATCATATTCTAATTTAGAGAAAAAGATGTAATTTCTATGATTTTTGCTACCAAAATAATAGGTTTTTGTTCCAAATGGTTCTATATGATGAGGAGAGATTAAATTATGTATTATTATTTTTTTATCTTGAAAGTGCCTAAAAAACATATCTGAGCTCAGGAAGAAATCGGGTTTTGGGTTGATTTTGGGGTTTGAAGGGGTTTTTTGCACTTTTAGAGGTTAAGGGTTGTTTAACAAGGTTATTATGATGTTTTCTATGTGTGTTTGGGTGAAAATAGGATTTTAGAATAAAAAAACCAACTAACCCAATTTTTCTACCACCATTATAGCCGAAATTCGGGGATTTCAGAAGATACATCGTCTACTTTTTTCAAATTTAATTAAGGCGGACAACATGTTGTCCGCTCCATTATCTTACAAAAAACTATTAAGGTCCATGCAAGGGCTCTTTATTTATGGATTAGACGCTTGGCTTGGCCTCATTCTTATATATATATATATATATATTTTTGATTTTTTTAATTTGAAGCTTTGTATATTTTTTAAATAATTTTTGAGTTTGTATTTTACATCTCTGGTTTTTTTTCTTCTTTATCATTTTTTAAATAGTGATTATTTTTTAATTATATAGAATATGTTTAATTTTTAAAGAGATTAATATGATTCATATTTTTTCATATTGAATTTATGTTTAGAAATAAAAAATATTTATTTCTTATAATATTTTTAATATTTGCAGCCATGCATAATATGTCTTTTATTTTTATTTTATTCAATAAATCTGATGTGTGTGTTGATTTCTATTTCAAATTGATATTAATAAAAAAAATTAATTAAACATAACCAAGTAAATAACTCATATTACAATATTAAATATCTTAATCTATTTTTGTCTCCCAATTTTTCCAATTTTGTTTTTGTTTAAGAAAACAATTACGAAACCAAAATGGGTTTGTTGGGGTTTTTTTTTAATTGAACTTGATTTTTTTTATCTATTTTTTTCCATATTTAAAAAAAAATAGTTTTAGAGAAAAGCCATCCATTAAACTTTATAAATTCCATAAACATGTTCACAGGTTTGGTTGGTTAACATGGTTCATAGATCAAGCAAGTTTAATTTTTTAATTATTTTTTTGACATCTTAGTATTGGGTTGATGTTTAATTTTACAATCGTCTATTTTTATTATCATATAGTTAAATAAAAAATAATTTTGAAAAAAAAATTATAATCCCACTAGAGTCCATAATCCGGTTCACATGTTTAGCATGCTAACCTTGGTTACTCGGTTCATAAGTTTGATGAGTTCACACATTAGCTGGATATACTTTTTTTTATTTTTGATCTTTTAATTGTTTTAATTTTTTTTTATCCTTCAATATTATATTGTTTAGGAAATAAACTGCATGATTTATTTTTGTTTGTTTTCTATAGGGTTATTACTGTCTCAAATAAGTTTTTATTTTTAGGTTGGTGCTCAATTTTATGATCATATATTTTTATCATATAATTAAAAAAATTATTTTATAAAAAACAAATTATTAAACCCTATGAAGTCCATGAAACTGCTTGCTTGGAAACTGAGATCGATCTAATCTGTCATTGTCTCAATAATTTTTGTGAAAAAAATATCATCTTTAAGTTTAGTTAAAAGTTAAGTCATGTTTTTACCAATCATCAAGATTGCATTTTGATTTATGAAATCAATCAATTTAATTCCGGCTAACTCCTATGCGATTTAGTTGGAAACTCAAGTTAGATAGATAGGTTATGAGATTTCAAGATTGATCCATTAAGACAGGTTTAATATCATAGTCAAAAAATTCTCAACGCTTTTAATATTTTTTTTTTCTTGCATTTTAAAAAGTTAGTCCAACTCGTAACGGATTGTGGGCCAATAGACTAGTGTGTTTGATACTATGTAACTTATGTGGTTACAATTTTAAGTTTTTTTTTTAAAAAAAACTATAAACTATAAATATTCTTATCTAAATTTTTAAGATAAAGTTTTCAATAAGATTCATGAAAAATTGTCATATGTGTTAATTAATTAAACACTTTTTAATTTATGATTGGAGCAAAACGCAAACCATACCACAAAAACAAACGGAACCTTATTAGTAGCCCAGACAGAATTATAAGGGAAAGAGAAGAAAAATACATACACAAATAAACATCCACACAAACTTTGTTATTAAAACCGGTCCAATAGGTCAAGTCGGCTCAACTTAGGACCTAGTTGGGGTTGGATTTCAAAAAAATCATGTGCAAGTTGACGTCGTCACATTCGAATGGTTCGGTTAACTTATTCAAAATATGGTTTGATTTTTTCTAAAAAAAATAATATTCAAAATGATGTTATCTAACTTTTTTTAAAATAAAATAATGTCATTTTAATCGATCAAATCAACTCATATTAACTCACCCAATTGATAAACCAAACCATGTACCGAGCCGGGTCTAATAACTTATCATATGTTTCCATAAACTCCTTCTAAATAAATAAATGTGTTATAATTAATTGAAGCATCTTTAGCATATATTATCCAATTACGCATCCAAGTTTTTATTTGTTTATATATATATATATAAAAGTTATTATGAATGGAGTTGAAAACATATTTGACATCCGAATTTTCTTGATCATCGTATGTGCTTTTGCAATGGAGAGATAATTTCCTGGTGAAAAAAAAAATTGAGATAAAATGCAATGCCTTGGCTGCTCGTGAATCGGAAAATAAAGGCCCGAGACCTAAAATCTTGCCTCAAAAAAAATATCAAATGCCTAAGTAACTGATTATTATAGTATCTACTAGTTGCATGACCCGCAAGATGCCGCGGGTCAATAATTTTTGTATAAAAATATTAAAAACAATTAAGATCTAAAAATATTGGGTCTTTTTACAAAGCTATACCCAAGAGTTTTGGGTGTGGCTGCAACGCTTGATCCAAGAGTAATATTTATAATATTAATAATAACATTAAACTTGCATAATCCAAGTTTAAGTGGGTTTGAATATAATATCAAACCCAATAATCTTAGATGTGCGTCTGGCTGCAAGGTCGTATCATAAAAGTGTGATAATTAAAAAGAAAAAAACAAAGAAAAAAAACCAAAATGAAGAAAAAAATTAATGAAGAAAAAGAAAAAAATCTGAATTAACTGGGTTAACACTTCAAACTGGGTTAACCCTTCAAACCTTGGATTCGTGTCGTGAAAGTTTGATAACTAAATAGAAAAAAAAATTGATAGGTTAACACAAAATTAACTGGGCTAACCCGTCAAACCAGGGTAACTCGTTTGAACATTAACAAACTAAATTAAATAAAAAAATAATTAAAAAGAAAAAAACAAATAAAAAGGCATCAGTCATTTCACTGTGTACTACAGTGCGCAGTCCACAGTTAAAGGCATAAAAACAGGCAAAAAGGAAAAAGAAAAACTAAAGGCATCATTCGATAACTAAATAGAAAAAAATTTAATATTGATGAACTAAATTAAATAAAAAAATATTAAATAAAAAGAAACAATAAAAGAAAAAAATTATAAGAAGAAAAAATCTAACAAAGAAAAAGAAAAAAATCTAAATTAACTGAGTTAACCCGTCAAACCTGAGATCCGTGTCATGAAAGTCTGATAACTAAATATAAAAAAATTTAATATCAACAAACTAAATAAAAAAAATTAATTAAAAAAAAGAAGACATCAGCTTTTTCACTGTGGACTGCACTATGCAGTCCACAGTGAAAGACATAAAAAAAGCAAAAAAAAAAAACTAAAGGTTTCAGCCTTTTCAGTGTAGACTACATACAATATTAAAAGATGAAATCGGAAGAACAAAACTAATGAGAAAAAAAGAAAAAAAATCTGAATCAACGGGGTTAACCTGCCAAATCAGGTTAACTTGTCAAACATGGAATTCGTGTCATAAAAGTGTGATAACTAAATAGAAAAAATATTTATTATTAATGAAATAAATTTTTAAAAAATATTAATTAAAAAGAAAAAAGCAAAGAGAAAAAAAAACATATAGGAAGAAAAAAACTAATGAAGAAAAAGAAAAAAAAATCTGAATAAACTGAGTTAACCCGTCAAACCTGGGATCCATGTCATGAAAGTCTGATAATTAAATAGAAAAAATTTTATATTAAAAAATTAAATTCAAAAAAATTAATTAAAAAAGACAAAAAAAAACTAAAGTCATCAGCTTTTTCACTGTGGACGGTACTATGCAATCCACAGTAAAAGACTTAAAAAGGAAAAGAGAAAAAAAAATAAAGGCACACGCCACAGGTTAAATTTTTTTTCTTGCATAAAAAATATAAAAAAAGAGTAACATCTAAGAATGTTAGGTCTTTCTGCAAAGATATGCTCAAGAGCCTTTAGTTCAGCTGTAATGCTTGACCCAAGAGTAATATTTATAATATTAATAATAGTATTAAACTTACATGACTCAAGTTTAAGTGAGTCTGACTGCAACACCGGACCCAAGAGCCTTGAATGTGGGTCTGGCTGTAAGGTCGTGTCATAAAAGTATGATAATTAAATAGATTAATTAAAAAAACTAAGAAAAAAAATCAACAGGAAGAAAAAAATTAATGAAAAAAAAAAAGAATCTAAATTAACTGGGTTAACCATTCAAACCAAGTTAACCCGTCAAACCTGAGATTTGCGTCATGAAAGTTTGATAACTAAATAGAAAAAAAATTAATGGGTTAACCCATCAAGCCTGGAATACGTATCATGAAAGTCTGATAATTAAATAGAAAGAAATTTAACATTAAAAAACTAAACTAAACAAAAAAAAATTAATTAAAAAGAAAAAAAGCAAAAAACAAATTCCGAGTTAACTCATCAAACTTTAAAAAAAGCAAAAAAAATTCTGGGTGAACTCGTCAAACCAGGTTAACCCGCCAAACCCGGGATCCGTGTCATAAAAGTCTGATAACTAAAAAAAAAAATTAACATTAACAAACTAAATTAAACAAAAAAATTCATTAAAAGAAAAAAAACACAAAGAAAAAAAGCAAAAAAAAAACCTATAAAGGTATAAAAAGCAAAAAAAAAAAATAAAAAAAAATATTAAAAACAAAAAAAAATAGCTTAGCATTTCACTGTGGACTGCACAGTAAAACACTGAACAGTTTTAGTATATGTTATTAATTAAAAAAAATTCAGATTAACTCGTCAAACTCGGGATCCGTGTCATGAAAATCTAATAACTAAATAAAAAAATTAACATTAACAAAAAAATTAAACAAAAAAAATTCATTAAAAAAAGCACAAAAAAAAGAAAAAAAACCAATAAAGGCAAAGAAAACAAAAAAAAAGAAAAAAAATAAAAACAGAAAAAATAAAAAAATAAAAAAATAGAAAAAAATATTAAAAACAAAAAAAATAGCTTAGCATTTCACTGTGGACTGCACAGTAAAATACTGAACAATTTTAGTATATGTTATTAATTAAAAAAAAGCAAAAAAAAATTTTAGATTAACTCGTCAAACTCGGAATCCGTGTCATGAAAATCTAATAACTAAATAAAAAAAATTAACATTAACAAAAAGAAATTAAACAAAAAAAATTCATTAAAAAAAACACAAAAAAAGCAAAAAAAAACCCATAAAGGCAAAGAAAACAAAAAAAAAACAGAAAAAAAAGAAGTTGAAGACTGCTCAGCGTTTCACTGTGGATTTGCATAGTGAAACACTGAGCAGTTTTAGTTTATTCTTAATAAGCCCGTGCCCTAGCTATAAACTTTCTCTTATATATTATATAATTTTATAAATTAATAACCTTAATTAAATCATATTTAATTCCAATTTAAAGTTGAAGTTTAAATAATATCTCAATTAATTAATAAAATTTTATGATCCCAGAAATATTAATTGGTTCAGCTGTCAGTTCTTAAAATTTGAATCGAATAATTTCCGTCATCCTAAACAAATACTCCCAACAATTTGGTCCCAAACTCACCGACCCTCTAAAGCCTAAGGCCTAAATTAAGATATTGAAAATGAATTATTCTATGGGCTAGTTATGTGCCGATCATAGCCTTCACCACCGGCATTGTTTTTTTTTAAGATTAATGTGGGTGTTTGGTTAATTTATGTGTATCTTAATTAATTTTATGGGTTTTAAAATTAACGACTATATAAACCTTCAATGACTTTAAAATTTATAAAATTTGAATTAATAATATCTAAAAAAAACAAACTTTAAAACTTAACGATTAAACTACTCCATTTAATATTACCACCCGCCATTGTTGCTGTAACGCATCCATGTCATTGATGAGAAGATTGTTGCCGTTGCTCATTAAGGCTATGTACAGTGACGTTCACTTGCCTCCAATCCAAATTCAGCCACTGAGGTATTTTACAGGGACCATGCCATTGCAGCATGGATGACAGCATTTAAAGCCCTGTTTGTCTTCATCTCTTTTCTCTATCAATTGGGATTTCTCTTGCGATTCATAGGAAGGAGCCACGTATCCTAGATGAAAATGACCACATGCCACCATCTTTATCCGCAAACAAGAAATTACTATCAGTGGCACTTGAGGTTGTGACCCAGCTGTGAAAGGTATTTTTTCCTTCCTTTGCACCAAAGTTCAAGTTTTATTGTACATATCTGTCATTCTCGCGATGCTTTACATGTTTATTGGACTTACAGGATGTTCAGTGAACCCGAAAATTAGTTATGGTGCGTGTAAGTTGACCCGGACACCCCGGATTACCAAAAAAAAAAAGAAATTACTATCAGTGTAAATGCTAATATATTTTGTTGTATTTACCCTAATTAGTTAATGCTTGATAACATTTTAGCAACATTTGCTATAACCTAGAAAGTTTTGCTAAAAACAATTGATATAGGGAAGTTTATTTGTTGCTCTTCTTCTTCTTCTTCTTCCAAACACAAATAAAGAGGTTTAATTATGGTAATTTTATCTCCTTGCAATTGGATTTATGACTTATGATACCTCTACTATCAATTTGATCAATTTTATTCTTAAATTATCATATTTGGATAAATATTGTCGCTACGTTTGATTTGATCATTATCATTGACCAAAAATCTCCAAAAAATCAGTTTTTTTTTTAAATATTTCAACTGCAGTTTTCCTTATATGCTAATAAAATTCAATCTACTTTAAAAAAAATTAAGGTGAAGAAAGATTTCTTTATGTTTTTTATATGTTAAAGATTATCAGAATTTTATAAAAATAAAAATAATTTGGAAAGGTGCTAAATTTTGCTGGGGGCCTAAAAAATCATTTAAGTTTATTTATTTAGTCTTAGTATGATTTTCAAGTATTTTGGAAACCACACATGCAAAAATCTTTAGAGCCACTCTAAATTTACTTATGTACATTCATATACCTCTTGAGCCTTCCAAAAAAAAAAAAATTAAGATAATTCTAGTTTCATTTTTTATTTTTCATAAAATTTCAAATTTATATTACTCAAAAAATAAAACTACTTCTTAACTTGTAAAAAAGTACAAATTCTATTGATAAAGTGGGTTGAATTTTTATTCGCATATATGAAAAATAATAATTGAAAATACCTAAGTATCAATTTTTTTAAGGGGTTTTACTGTCAATATCAATAGTCAAAATAGATGAAGGGACAATTATTATACATGATACATAGTGCTAAAATATGTGGTGTTTTTTATTGTTCACAAAATACTATTTATTCTTTTTTATATTTTACTATGAAGAATTATAATAGTGAAATTTTTAAAAATTTTCATTAGATTTTTAAATTTTTTTAAAACAAATTAAGCCACAATTATATCAAGTTTTAAAACCACAATATCAATTAAGTTTTTTAATTATTATTACAATTAAAAAGCATAATATTTTATTAAATATTATATTTTTGTACCACAATATCAATTAAAAAAATTGTGGGTTCTCAACGCTACATTTGATCATCTTTACAAGACCTTTCTTTATGTTTAGCGTCTTCCTTGAAGAGCTCAGCAGTGCTATTTTGATTCTCTTCCAACATCATGAACCATTTAGAAAATATGATTTTTGAATCCTCAATGTCAATTCTTCCTCAAAACCAATTTGGATTTAATTCTTGATGTTCATCCCTATTTATTTTTGTATTTTAAAAATGTTTTTAAAAAAATTTAAATTTTTTTTATTTTTTTCTTTGCTTTAAATTAATTTTTTTGTGTGTTTTCAGATCATTTGGATATGTTATTATCAAAAGTAATTTTTAAAAAATAAAAAATATATTATTTTAATATATTTTTAAATAAAAAAATATTTTAAAAAGTAATTGTAATCACACTTTTAAATACACGATATTGTTGTTCATCATCATTATTAGTGATATCTGATTTAGCTGGAAAGAAGCCAAAGCATCGAAAATGGAGTCTTATGTTTCTGAAACAATATGCTAAGAATTTGCATTATATATTTCTTGAACCTTAGTAAGTCAGGCCATGTCGATTTTTTGAATTGTTAGCTTTGAATTTGTGGGGTTGTCGTAGAAGTAATATGGATGTTAAACCCTGGCGAAATCTAGGAGAAGGGATGGACAAAAATATATAAAACTAGTAAAATTGAAAAAGAAACACCCAATCTTTTAAGCTTTGGAGCCGGTTTAATATTTTACATAGTTATTTTAAGTATTTTTTATTTAAAAATATATTAAATAATTTTTTTTATTTTTAAAAATATATTTTTGATATTAACATAACAAATAATATAAATATATTTTAAATTTTCACAAAAAACATTTTCCAACAAAAAAACAAGCGAAGCCTAAGAAGTCAAGTCAAAATATTGTTGAAAATAAACTTTTTCTTACTTTGAAACAAACCAACCTGAATTTCGATGACCTATCACCAGAATCTAGGCAATGTAGACAACACGTTGACTGTTATTTTTTTCAAAGCATTAAAGGGCAGACAATTTATCATTTGCCTCTTAAAAAAATTAAATAAAAATAAGACCTAAACGCGTGGATTGTTCCTAACCCGCACACCTAGGCCTTTTTTCTGGAGGCCTAAAAGCTATGAGTCTTCCTAGCCCGAGAGACTAAGCTTTCTTTTTTTATCAATTACAACTGTATTTTTTTCTGACTTATTTTTTTTTAATTTTATCATTTAATATTTGGTTAATATTTGGTTGTTATTAAAACAAACGCATTAATACTAAGATCATCATTTTTGTTGCAAGAATATAGCCAATCAAATTAATAATTCTTTCATTTCTTTTTTTTTATTGATTTTATCTCTCCTCCCCCAACACACATGGATAAAAAAATAAATTAGGATTTAAACATGAAATCCTCAAACAAGAAAAATCAAATATGTAAACATTTGGAAATTCAAGGATTAATCTATGATTTTGAACATCAAAAGTTGAAATTCTTTTATTATTATTATTTTTCTTGTTCTTTCAATTTATTTTCCATCAACAAATTAAAATATTTTTTCATAAAATTGATGATTAATTCAGAAACAAAACATTCCTAGAGATTTTGCACATGTAATAGAATGACAATAAAAATGAATTATAAGACATAGATGCAAACATCAAGTTTACTCAAATTTCAGCACTGCTGGTCGAATTTCAGCAGCTTTCAAAGACAACATTCGCTTTAAAATGGGAAATAGCTAGGAAGGCTATTTATTTTTTAACAGACTGGTGGTTAGAAATTGGCATTCTTAATTATCTTTCCCCCCATTTATATGCTCTCTCTACTAGCCAGATTGTTGGTCTTAGAATCTATCTTGGAAAAGACCTCTAAGATCTTAGGAACTTGATCAACTTAATCTTCTTCTCACAAAACTAAATGGACCTAGTTTAAATCAATCTCATGAAGAGTCCAAATGCTAGAGTATTGAAAGAAATGGGAAATACGTTGTCAAATCCCGTAGCATCTTAATTGACAGAATTGCTTATCCCAGTATGTCCTTTCGCCCCTCTTCCATGGAAAAACATGGCTCCCTAAAAATTGAAGTTTTCATATGGTTAGCCTTCATGACAAGATATGCATGCACTAGGGACTTCCTTATAAAAGAAATTTAATAGACAATGATCTTGTGGGTTTTTTTTTTTTATAGAGAAACTATTGAGCATCTTTTCCTTCAGTGCTATATGAAACCTAGAAGATAACGAGTTGCTTTATGAAAGGAGTAAGTCTGGATCAAATGGCGTATGCCAAGTTCTTTAGAATTATTGAATTGAAATCTGTTGATCACGTAGAAGATTGTGCAGATCACGTAGAAGATGGTGCAGCAACTAAAAATCAGGCCAAACCTCAGCTAGCGGAGAAGACATAAGGACCTTTAGTTTCGGTTCTGTTAAATGCCTTGATTTATGGTTTCAGTTTTTACTTCTGAATTTTGTATAGCAAATTAGTAGGAGTGATTTACTCACAATTGTATTATAAATATTTAGACTTTGTACACAACATATTATTGAAAATAAGAAAACAATTCTTCTCATCTGTCTCTGTGAAACTCTACATTGTATCAGAGCCAACAACTTACATTCTCTCATAAAGATTCTTCTCTGTCCATTACTTACATCTTCTCCTTCTAAACTCCTCTCTCAGATTCCTCTTAGCCACCATGGCCGCCTCTTCCCATGCTTCCCTTACTTCTGACAACACTCTACCTGTCTTCAATCCTTCTTCCAGCATCAATATCACCAAACTTACTCGCATCAATTTTCTAAATTGGAAAGCAACCATGTTTCCCTATCTCAAAGGTCAAAAAGTGTTTGGCTATGTTGATGGCACTATTAAAATGCCTGCAAAGGAAATTCCTCACAGTGATGGCACCATGCAATCAAACCCAGCCTTTGATATATGGGAAACTCAAGATAATCTTCTTCTCAGTTGTATTAATGCCTCTCTTACTGATGATATACTCATGCAAGTAGCACAATGCACTACTTCTCATGCAGTTTGGATATCTCTTCACACCACCTTTGCTACACAATCAAAAGCTAAGGCCATCCAAATCCGTTCGCAGCTTGCTACTGCTCGTAAAACTACTCAGTCTGTTACAGAATATTTCTTGTATGTGAAAAAGCTCTCTGATGAACTTGCTATGGCAGGTCAGGCACTCAAATGTGATGAAATTATCACATACCTACTCACTAGTCTAGGACCTGAGTATGATTCTCTTATCATTACCATTTCAATTAAAGAAAATGTCACCTTAGAAGAGGTGTACTCTATGCTGCTCATTTGTGAGGCACGTGTGCAGCATCATCAGTAAGCTCTCCTATCTGCCATACCATCAGCTAATGTTGCTACCAAGCAACAATCCTTTTCTGGATCCCGTGTCCGCAACAACAATTTTACCTTCTGAGGCAGGGGGCGTGACCTTTCCTCCTTTCATGGTAGAGGAAATTTCCACCCTGCTTCTCGTCCAAATAACAACTACACTAATCTTTGGTGTCAGCTCTGTGATAAACCTGGCCATACTGCGGCTCGCTGCTTTAAGAGATTTGACAGTCAGTTTCTTCCTCAACATTTTCGACCAAATCCTCAAGCCAACATTGCCTCCAACCAACACATTCAGCACTCATTGGAGCAAGAATGGCATGCCGACACTGGAGCTACACACCATTTGACTAATAACTTCAACAACCTTAATGTTCGTAGTGAAGAGTATGCTGGAAATGATCAGATTCAAGTCGGAGATGGCACAGGTTTGCACATAACTCATTTAGGCAAGGCATCTTTATCTGCACACTCTAAATCTTTTATTCTTAACCAAATATTAGTTGTCCCTCAAATTACAAAAAATCTTATTTCTATCAAAAAATTCACTGAAGATAATTCTGTTTATTTTGAGTTTCATGCTTCCTGTTTTTTGATCAAGGATTACTCGGGAAACACCCTGCCTAAAGGTGTCGTCAAAGATGGTCTCTACTGTTTTTCACAACCTCTTCAACATTTATATCCCAAAGCTCTTGTTTGTGTTCGTGTTTCAGTCTCAGATTGGCACTGTCGTCTTGGGCACGCCTCTTACAACACTGTCAATCATGTTATCCGCTCAAATAATCTTTCCTTTCTTTCCAATAAAAGACACAAGATAAGTCCTGAATGTGAGATGGCAAAAAGCCATAATTTACCTTTTTCCGCTTCTGTACCTCATGTTACTAAGCCCTTAGAACTCATTTATTTAGATGTTTGGGGGCCTAGTTTCGTGATTTCCAGCTACGGCTCTCGCTATTATGTTTGTTTCTTGGATGCTTTCACAAAATATATTTGGTTATTTCCTCTTAAGCAAAAATCCGATGTTGAAAATATTTTCTTACATTTTCAAACATATGTTGAACGCCATTTTAATACCAAAATTAAGGTCATTCAAACTGATTGGGGAGGTGAGTATCATAGATTAAATACATATTTTTCCAAATGTGGTATTCAACATCGTCTAGCTTGCCCGTACACACATGAGCAAATGGGAGCTGTTGAAAGACGACATCGTCAAATTGTTGAAATGGGTCTAGCATTATTGGCCTATGCTAATCTTCCAAAACCATACTGGGAGGATGCATTTTTAACGGCTGTTTATATAATCAATCGTCTTCCAACTAAAATTTTAAACCATTACTCTCCTTTTGAAAAGGCTTATCATCAAAAACCAAATTATAACTTTATACGTGTGTTTGGTTGTGCTTGTTGGCCAAATTTACGTCCTTATAACAAACATAAATTTGATTACAGATCGAAAACATGTATTTTTATTGGCTACAGTCTCTCACATCAGGGGTATAAGTGTCTCGATTTGTCTACTGGCAAAATCTTTGTGTCTTGACATGTCATATTTAATGAACTTTTCTTTCCCTACAAATCTCCCCAATCTATGTCCTTCGTTCCTGAGTCCACTGCTATCACCTTACCAGCCAATTTACAACCCAGTGTTTCGAATTCCCTAACTCTTCTTGCAGGTGATGTTACAAATGCCAATCATGTCACTCCACATGACTTTGATCTCATTCCAGCTACTGTTCCTACAAATGTTATTTCAAATGAAGTTCCAACTCCAACACTGTATGCGGTTCATACATCTTTTACAGATGCACTTGCTCTTGCCCTCATACCAAGAAAAATGACTACCAGATCTCAGACAAACTCTCTCAAGCCAAAGCAACCATATGTTGGGTTCATCAAATACCCATTGCCTCGTGCACTTCTTGCACAATCTTGCCACGCACCGGTTAAACCAACATCTTTTACTGATGCTTCAAAAGACCACAAATGAAGGGAAGCAAAGAACATGGAATTTACTGCTCTTTTACAAAATAATACTTGGGATCTTGTACCAGGTAAATCCAACATCAATCTTGTTGGAAATAAATGGGTTTACCGTATCAAGACCCATGCTAATGGCACTGTGGAGCGGTACAAGGTGCGGCTGGTAGCTAAAGGTTATCATCAACAACATGGTGTTGATTTTCTGGAAACCTTTAGCCCCGTCATTAAACAAGGAACCATTCAGCTGGTGTTATCTATTGCTCTCTCCCAGCGTTGGTGTATTCGACAACTGGATATTCAAAATGCCTTTCTCCATGGACTGCTAGATGAAGAGGTATATATGTGTCAACCTCAAGGGTATATTCATCCCAATTTTCCCACTCATATATGCCGCTTAAAGAAAAGTCTGTATGGTCTTCGTCAGGCTCCCCGTTCTTGGTTCTCTAGGTTGACAGATCAATTGCTTCAGTATCGTTTTGTAGGCTCAAAATCAGATCCTTCACTTTACATTTTACAAACTGCAAGTTTCTAGTTGTTCATACTTATATATGTTGTTGACATAATTGTCACGGGTTCTCACTTTGCGGAAGTCAACAAATTAATTTCTTACCTTGGACGTGTCTTCCCTGTCAAAGATTTGGGACCATTATCATATTTTCTCGGAGTTGAAACTCTGCATGATGGTGGTGATCTGATTCTGACTCAACGAAAATATGTCATTGACTTGTTACGAAGACTCAAGCTAGATAAGGTCAAACTTTGCAGCACACCAATGTCCACAAACTGCACACTCTCTAAATTTGAGGGTATTGATTTCGACGACCCTTATTTATATCAAAGTACAGTTGGTGCCTTACATTATCTCGGTTTTACACGACCTGACATTGCATTTGCAGTTCACAAGGTGAGCAAGTTCATGCATCAGCCCAAAGATGTTCACTGGCAGGCAGTGAAACGTATACTTCGTTATCTGAAATACACTGTAAATTTTGGTTTACATATTACTCAGTCTGATCATACTTTACAAGGATTTAGTGACGCCGATTGGGTTGGTGACAGTGATGACTGATGAAGTGTAGGAGCATATTGTATCTTTCATGGATCCAATTTAATTAGTTGGAGCTGCAAACAATAGCAAATAGTGGCACGCAGTAGCACTGAATCGGAGTATAAGTCCCTGGCCAACACTGCTGCTGAATTGCAGTGGCTTCAATCTCTGTTGCAAGAACTCAAAATGCCTCTCCAACGCTGTCCAACTCTTTGGTGCGATAATATTGGTGCGACTTATCTCTCATCTAATCCAAAGTTCCATGCTCGTACGAAGCACATTGAAATTGACTTTCATTTCGTCCGAGATCAAGTTGTGCAGCAGAAACTTCATGTCTCCTTCGTGTCCACACGTGATCAGCTTGCAGATTTGTTGACTAAACCTCTAGCTGTTGCACGGTTTACTCATCTACGGACCAACCTTCATGTGCAGGAGCTGCCCATTCGGTTGAGGGGGTGTATTGAATTGAAATCTGTTGATCACGTAGAAGATTGTGCAGATCACGTAGAAGATGGTGCAGCAACTAAAAATCAGGCCAAACCTCAGCAAGCGGAGAAGACATAAAGACCTTTAGTTTCGGTTATGTTAAATGCCTTGATTTATGGTTTCAGTTTCTACTTTTGAATTTTGTATAGCAAATTAGTAGGAGTGATTTACTCACAATTGTATTATAAATATTTAGACTTTGTACACAACATAGTATTGAAAATAAGAAAACAATTCTCCTCATCTGTCTCTGTGAAACTCTACAAGAATCACTCATGATTCAAAGGAGTGTCCTAATTAGAGGGAAGTTTCAACGTGAAGCTATATATCTTCACTTTGGCCTTCCGAATGTTGTGGGGATATTTAGTTGGATAGAAATCTTTGGATATTTCAAGATGAAATACCAGATTAAAAATCGGTCTTTGAGTTAATACTTCATTGTCTAGCTTTATGGTTGAAAAGAGTTGATAGCTTCACTTACACATGCTTGGATTTGATTAGAGGTTCTCAAAGTTTGCTAAGCTGGTTTAATATGTTCTGAAGATAAGGTGTATCTTTTGCCTCTTGCTGTCTATTACTCTCTTTTGTTTTTACATAAATGCTTTTATAACTGTTTTGTGATATAACCTACAATAAAAATGGTTTTTTTTTAAAAAAAATTTGGAATGTAATTGTAATATTTAGAGTAGCGAGGCTGTGATGTTAACAATTTCATGAACTCTTTTTTTTTGGATTCAAGGAAACCTCATCTCCGAAAAGAGTATTTTGTGAGCCCAGATGAGTAAGTAAAACCCCGGTTGTCCTAGACTCTTACAAGAGGTGCATGTCCTAACTCGAATTCAAAACCTGCTATGCAAATCTCAAGCTCTTTGTCATCACGTCATATCCCTTGCTGATACCGATGTTGTAAACTCTTTGAAGATTAATGATGCCCTCATAGCCACCTTGCAAGTTGGAATTAGGCTCTTACAATCAAAATCTGTTAATGAGAAAAGATAGATTCCTGATCAACCATTATATATGAAAAAGGAGTGCATCGGAATCAAACCATGAAGTCGTCAT
>Ga0325400_1001984_pt1 | contig 17472 bp, 19 predicted proteins | sample PopdelMetagenome_2_FD_205662 | JGI IMG/M metagenome (GOLD analysis project Ga0325400, IMG submission 205662) | Populus deltoides microbial communities from Bellville, Georgia, United States - Xylem-PdKOR-R1 | ecosystem: Host-associated > Plants > Phyllosphere > Stem > Wood/Secondary xylem... | reverse complement strand
CACCGCTAGTTCGCAGACCGTGGTCAGACTGGGCCCCACCAGTAGCGGCCTGAGTCGGGCCGGTACTCGCGCTGTCAGCTGACGGGCGTGATGGGCATCAGGGCCCACACCGCCTTGCAATCCTCCTCGGTCGTCCAGCGGCAGGCGAGCATTACGTCCGGGAGCTCCCATGCCGACCGGTGGACAGGATGGTGCAGGACGTCCTCACCGACGACGACCGCGCCCGCACCGACCGCGGAGGCGGCACGGCACCGGGGAGGACGCCCAGTTGTCGGCTGCCGAGCCGGGCGATGGGTTGCACGATGGGGAGCGTGACTTTCCAGGTGGTCGACATCCAGTCCGTCGAGGCCGACCCGGGGGACCATCCTGCCGGCAGCCCCTACGACAAGCGGGTCAGCGACGGGCTGCGCACCACGGCCTTCGCGGTCTACCAGGTCGACCTCCCACCCGGGGCCGAGACCGTGCCCCACGACCACGTGGTTGACCGGGTGGAGGACGTGTACGCCGTCCTCGCCGGCGACGGGTGGGTCGTCGTGGACGGGGAAACCGTCCCGGTGCGGCCCGGCCACTACGTGTCCGTGACCCTGGAGTCGTCGCGGCTCCTGCGCGCCGGGGAGGACGGGCTCACGTGATCGCGGTCTGCGGTTGAGCGACTCTTGGGCCGGTTTCAGTTGGCCGATGACCCCGGTATCCGGCCCTGCAGGATTTGGCCCAGAACGACCGGCGAAACCAGGGGCTAACAGACTAAGCAGAGTCGCTGGTGGAGGTCCCTGACGCGGGTGCTAATGTCGGCGCGGACGAGGCGCATGCGGTCCATGCCTTCAACGCCGCGGGGGTTGCCATCCCCACCCTGACGTGACGAGGCCCTCCCGGCGCTCCCAGTAGAAGGCCAGCTCTGGTCTCGCCACGTGCAGAGCGGTCAAAGCTGCTCTGCCGCGGTGACCACAAACCTCGGTATTCGGTCCAACAATTCCGGCTCACAACACCTTCCGACAGGGCCTGAGCAGGTCGGACGAGCGGCGACCGTCTCGGCGGCGACGGTGGGGTCCTACGTGCGGTCAGGCTGCGGCTCCTCGTCGTCGCGCAACGAAGAAGACGGTGCTTCCACAGGCGAGCAAGAACGCCACCACCACCACGAGCGGGAACGACCACGCTGCCCACTCGTAGTGCTCGACGAGCTCGCCGGTCTCCTTGACGGCGATGAGCGTCCCGCCGGTCGCCACGACGAACCAGCCGGCGGCCTTGTGCAGGAAGCCGGCCCGCTCGGCCCGCTGCTCAGGGGTGAGGCGGGCCAGGACGGTGCGGCGGTAGGCGCTGCTCCGTCGTCGCCGCAGGACCAGCATCACGGGCGGTAGCAACCACCACCGCACCGAGGGCGGAGGGGGAGGGGCCGGCAGGTCGACCGGTCTGCCCTCCGCGGAGGCCTGATCCTGCTCCAGGAGCTCGATCGCGCCTTGGTACAGCGGCCCGGCAACGAGGAACCAGGCGCCGAAGAACCCGCACCACACGATCGCCTCGGTCATCGACTGCGCCTCTCGAAGTCGGGTGCCGGCCGGTCGGGGGTCGTCCCTGACCCGGCGGCGATGCCGGCCAGGATGATGTCGACGCCGGCGTTGAACTGCTGCTCGTCGTCGTGGGCGGCCAACTGTGGACCGACCTGCTCGAGGAACGGGTACTGGCCGGGGTCGAGGTCCTGAGCGTGGCTGGTTGCCTCGGCGATGAACGCGGCTCGACCTTCCGTCATTTCGTGCAGTTGCGAGGCGGCGCCCCGCTGGGCGGCGACTCCGAGAAGGTGGAACACCAGTACCGACGCGGCGTCGAGCTGCTGGGTTTGCGGTACCCCGAGCGCGGTCAGCTCCGAGCCGACGCGGTCGAGCAGTTGCAACACGGCCGGCTGCCAGGGTGCCGCAGCCAGGTGTCTGCCGACCCAGGGGTGCTCGGTGACGGTGATGAAGACCCGCGACATCACCTCGCGCACTCCTCGGCCATCGCTCCCGTCGGCTGCTGCGCCGTCGATGGCGGTGCGCAGGAGGTCGCTGGCCGCCGCCGAGAGCAGTTCGTCCTTGTTGGCCACGTGGTGGTAGATCGCTCCCGGCCCGGTGGCGAGGCCGGCCGCCAGCGCTCGGAAGGTCAGCGCCTCGATGCCGCCGTCGTCCAGTAGGGCGATGGCCGCCTGGACGATGCGTGCCCGAGACAACGCCTCGACGCGGCGTTCTCCCCGGGCTGGTCGTGGCTGCACGACGCCATCTTGACACACGCTGGAACAACGTTCCAAACTGGTCTGGAACGCTGTTCCAATTGAAGGGGAGACAACTGTGGGATTCAGCGACCAGCCTGGCTACGTCATCCAGATGCGCGCGAAGAAGGGGATGGGTGACCGCCTGTTCCAGCTCGCGACCGAGGGCATGTTCAAGTCCGACGCCTCCGACCGCTTCATCATGCTGCGCGAGGACGCCGACCCCGACGTGTTGTGGAACATCGAAATCTTTCGATCCGTCGAGGACAAGGATTGCTACGAGAACAGCCCCCTGGCCGACGAGCTGCGCGAGGAGATCCTCGACCTACTCGACGGCCCGCCCCTGATGCGGGTCGAGGTTCACCCCTATGCCGCTATCCCGGCCCTCCCCGCCGACACCAAGTAGCAAGGCCAGCTCTGGCCGCGCCACGTGCAGCGCGGCCAGAGCTGCTGGTGCGGGGACCAGAACCCCCGTATGCGGTCCTACCGATTCCGTCTCACAACCCGTACCGAAACCGCCTCCGTGGGCTCTGCGCTTCCAAATTGCGGGCATGAGCTTCGTCGGCAAGCTGTTGCGCGGCGATGAGCAGAGCAGAGCCGTTGTTCAGGTGTGGCGGGGTCATGCCGGTCCGTTGCCGTAGTCGTAGCGGTCGAAGTAGCCCGAGGGCATGAGCTCGGCCCGGGCCACCTCGGTGCCGGTGTTGACATCCAGCAGCGCCGCGGAAGCGACCTTGTTGTCGTCGAGCAGGTGCACGCCCGGTGCAAGGTCTGCGGAACCGCCGTCGGCGGACGGTCGCAGGGACACGGGTGCGGCGATGGGATCGATGAGCAGGGTCGAGGTGATGGTCGGTCCGCTGGCGGTCCCGTCGCTGACAGCGGTTCGGAGCAACTGGGCACGGTCGATGAGCGGGCGGCTGTTGTCGTAGGTCTCCCAGCCGCTGGGGCTGGAGCTGTAGCCGCCGGTGGGGTCGTTGACAAAGGTCATGGCGTAGCTGAGGGATCCGCCGCTGGGTGCGGTCGCTCCGACGACGACGGCGGTCGAGGTCCGGTTGTCCGGGCCCGGAATGGGTCCAGCCCACAGAAGGGTGGCCTGCAGTTCATCGAGGGGGAGCTGCAGGGCCGTGGTGATGTCCGTGAACGCCATGGCCAGCTGCTCGGAGGTGACGGCCCCGGCCGTTGCTCTGGGGTCAGCCACTTGGGCGCTGACGTCGTCGAGAGGTGTGGGGCCGGCGCTGCCGTCGCCCGCGGCGATCAGGCTCATGTTGCCGTCGATGTCGGGCGCGGCCCGCCACGCGGTGATGTTGTCCCGGCTGACACGAACGCTCACTCCACCGACTCCAGCTGGAGTGGCGGGGAGCGCAGCCACTCCGTCGTCGACCTGCTGCCCTGCGGTGTAGGTGCGAACGATGCGGCCCTCTGCGGTCAGCACGGCGCGATCGGAGAACTCGACGGTGTCACCGGGGGCAGCGACGACGAGGGCCACGGGTGAGGCGACGGTGGTGTCGGCGAAAGCTGCGGGTTCATCGCCGGTGATCAACTTGGGCGAGCCGGCGAGCACGAAACCGGCTGCGTCGGAGCCGGCCGGTGCGGTGAACCAGGCCGCGTAGAGGTCACCGGCGACGGTGCCGGTGACCAGCGCATAACGGGTGCCCTCGACATCGCCGAGGAAGTCGACGTGGCGGAAACCCAGCGGCGGGTTGACGTTGATCCCGCCGCGATCGTCAGGCGCCGCTGCCGGCCAGGACAAATCGCGGACCGCTGCCACCAGGTCGGTGTCCCCGGCGAGGGGGCCCCGGGTCTGCTGACCGTAGATCGGGGCGCTGGCCGGGGAGGCAGTGGCAGACCGGCTCCCATTGCCGGTGAGGGAGATGATCGCGGGCACCGCCACGGCGAGGACGAGGGCAGCGGCAGCGGTGGCCAGCAGGGCCGTGCGGCGCCGCCGCCGGGTGCGCCGCACTTCGCGGACCCGGGAAACCAGGTCGGCGGGCGGGGGGCCGGCGAGGTCGGCGCGGGCACGCAGGATCCGCTCGAGGTCAGAGGTGTTCATCGGCGTGCCCTTTCGGTGGTGGAGGCGGTGGTGGGGTGGTCGAGCTGGACCCGCAGGCGGGCCAACCCGCGGGAGGCCTGGCTCTTGACCGAGCCGATGGAGCAGTTCATGGCCGCGGCGGTGTCGGCCTCGCTGAGGCCTTCGTAGAAGCGCAGGACGATGACCGTCCGCATGCGCGGGGGCAGCTGAGCCAGGGCGGCCATTGCTTCATCCGCCTGGGGGTATGCGGAAGGTGCCGAAGCGGCGGCGGTGTGGGGCATCGAGTCGTGCAGGATCTCGTGCACCGACCGGCGCCGGCGCCAGGAGATGTGGGTGTTGATCAACGCGCGGCGGACGTAGGAGTAGGCAGCAGCGGGGTCCTGGAGGGCCGGCCACCGACGAGACGCCTTCTCCAGCGATGACTGAAGCAAGTCCTCGGCCAAGCCGCGATCGCCGGTCAACAGGAACGCCACCCGCATCAGCGCCGGCGAGCGCTCATGTACGAAGGACGTGAAGTCCTCGTCTTGGTCGTTGCCCATCCCACCCCCGGTCAGCATTGACGCCAGCGCGTCCTCACCAACCAAGACGCAGAACCAACCTCATAGGTTGAGATCAGCCCGGAGAAGTTTTGGCGCCTGCAGCGCCCATCCCAATGCCGTCGCCCGCCATCACGACGGCTCAGTCGACCAACCTGACCATGTCGGTCCGAAATCCCCCGTTTGTGGCACGACACTGACTCGGCAAATCGTCCGCCGCGAAGGGCCAGGTCGGCGGTCATTTCGGTAGGACCACAACCCGTCCCGAAATCAACGGCCCACAAACCCCAACCCCACTAGCTTGTGAGCCGCCAGGGGTGCCATCGCTCTCGGTCTTGTCCGCCAAGTACAGCAACCGGTACGGCAACGCGGTACGGACGGCGCCGCACGTCGACGGGCAATCGCGGACACCGAACGCGCCTGACCTGCGGAATGGGCTTGGCGGGGGCCGTCGGTGGGCGCCCCGCGTCGAGCAGGGGATCAAGGGAGCGCAGCTTCAATCCGTCAGTCCGACAGAGAAACCGCAGATCAGAGGCGGGTCGTCAATCTGGGCGGCCCGCTTTTCTGTGTCCCTTGACCATGAGTCACGTGGTCAGGTGGGAAACGCAGGGCGGGTCCATGTCGATGACCCGCAGCTCAACGGCCCACCGAACACCTCGACGCGAGGTGGACCAGCGAAGTTGTCAGACGTCGGTCATCGCTCGAGCCGACAACCCACCATCGACGGCCTCGAACACCGTGGGGTGCCGATGCGCCCAGTGCCAGTCGCCGACCTCCCGCACAGCCACACGATTGTGGTTGACAGCACAGTAGCCGTACCCATAACCTCCGCTGCAACCGATCGCTGCAACCGATCGCAGCGACAGACAGCCGGTGACCACCGGGAGGGACGGACATGATGCGCCTGGCAGGCCACACCCTCGGGACCCCGGAGCAGACGGTCCCGCAGGCCCTCGCACTCTTCGCCGACGCAGGCCTGGACGCCGCCGAGGTCATCTATCAGGACGACTACCGCGCCGGGCTCCCGCTGGGCGACCGGCGTGCCGCCGAGCAGGCCCGGCGCGCCGCCGACGACCTGGGCGTCCCGATCATCGGGCTGACCCCGTACACGACCGCGATCAACGCTCCGGACCCCGGCGCACGGCGCGCGGCGGTCGACGAGTTCCGCGGTGCCCTGGAGATCGCGCAGGTCGTAGGGGCCGACCGGCTGCGGGTCTACGCCGGCTCCTGGCACCCGGGCGACACCGACCACGCCGCGCACTGGGGCCGGCTCGTCGAGACGCTGCGGACGCTGGCCCCCGAGGCCGCCGCCGCCGGTGTGCGTCTGTGCGTGGAGAACCACTTCGGCACGATGACGCAGTCGGCCGCCGACACCGCCCGCCTGGTGCGCGAGGTGGCCCACGACGCGGTGCGGGTCCTCTACGACCAGGCCAACCTCACCTTCGCCCACGACGAGCCCTTCGACGAGGCCCTGCGCATCCAGGGCGACCTCATCGGCCACGTGCACGTCAAGGACCTGGTCTTCACCGACCCCGACGCGCCCTTCCGCGCCGCGGAGACCGCTCGTGTCTCGGCGTCGGAGCGGGCCGTCCGCTCCCGGGTCGTGGGGGAGGGCGTCGTCCCCTGGGCAGACATCCTGACCGCGCTGGACGCGCTGGGCTACGACGACGTCCTGTCGCTGGAGTACGAGTACCGCTGGCACCCCGCCGACCTGCCCGACCCCGCCGTCGGCTTCGCGCAGTCGGCACGGGCCCTGCGCGCCCTCCTGGACCGCCCGGCCGTCGCCGGGGGTGTCCGGTGACCGGCCGCGCGAGGACCCGGGTCGGCGTGGTCGGCGCCGGCAACATCGCGACCATCGCGCAGCTGCCCACGCTGGTGGCCCGCGACGACGTCGAGCTGGCCGCGCTGGTGTCCCGCCGGTCCGACCCCGGTCCGCTGGTGCGGCGGTGGGGCTTCGGTGCGGCCTACTCGACGACGGAGGAGATGCTGGACGACGAGCGCCTGGACGCGGTCTTCGTGCTGACCCCCCGCTCGGAGCACGTCCACGCCGTCGAGGCCTGCCTGCGCGCCGGGGTCGACGTCTTCTGCGAGAAGCCGTTGGCCCCCTCGGTCGCCGAGGCGGAGGCGCTGGCCGACCTGGCCGACGCACAGGGCCGGATCCTGATGGTGGACTTCAACCGTCGCTACGCCCCGGTGTACGTGGCCGGCCGGGAGACCTTCGGCGCGAGCGGTGCCACCTTCTGCGTGGCGCAGAAGAACCGCCCGGGGTCGGAGTACCGGGCCACCTTCGAGAACGCCATCCACATGGTCGACCTGCTGCGTTGGTACTGCGGCGGCGAAGCCGTCGAGGTGACTGCCCACGCCGCAGGCCAGGACCCCTGGCAGGAGGACGGCGCCGCAGCCCTGATCCGTTTCGACACCGGGGCCACCGGGGTGCTGATGGCCGCCCGCACCGCAGGCGCGTGGAGCGAGAAGCTCGACGCCTACGGGGCCGGCCGCACCGCGGAGGTGCGGGCGCCGGAGTCGGTGGCCATCACCGTCGACGGGACCACGACCAGCCGTGAGCTCAGCGCTGAGGCCTTCGGCTGGGCGACCGCGACCCAGACCCTCGGCTTCGCCGAAGCGGTGCACCACTTCCTCGACCGCCTGGTCGACCGTCAGCCTCCGCTGACGTCCGGGCGGGACGCCGTGGCCACCCAGCGGCTGCTGGACCAGGTCCTGGAAGCCGCCGGGCTGCCGACCCGGGAACAAGACGGCCGCCAGTGGGCGAGCCACGCCACCAACGCCGCGCCGAGATGAGCGCTGCCGGGGCCTGACCCCGCAGCCACCCGCCACTCGAGGGCTGCACTCGAGGGGGCCCGGACGTCGCCGGCCCCGGACGTCGCACCACATCCCGTCACGCGCCGGACAGCGCTTCCTCCGGCGTGCCCGCAACCCGATGCACCCACCGCACGTTCAGCCAACGACTCGTCAGTGAGGACAGTGGAATGGTCACTCCCAGCAACGCCACCAGGACGTCGGACTCCTCGGGACCCCTGGAGGGGACCGAACCGTCGCGGCGGCGGACCAACCTGCTCGCCGGCACCGTCGGCCACTTCGTGGAGTGGTACGACTGGTACATCTACGGCCTGCTGGCGGCGATCTTCTCCGCGCAGATCTTCCCCAGCGAGTCCGCCTTCGCGTCATTGATGGCGGCGCTGCTGACCTACTCGATCGGCTTCGTCGTCCGCCCGATGAGCGGGATCATCATCTCCCCGCTCGCCGACCGGTTCGGCCGCCGCAAGGTGCTGACCCTGAGCGTCTCCGGCATGGCCGTCGGGTCGCTGATCATCGGCCTCACGCCGTCCTTCGCGACGATCGGCTACGCGGCACCGGTGCTGTTCGTCATCGCCCGGGTCATCCAGGGCATCTCGGCCGGCAGCGAGGGCCAGAGCGCGATCGCGTACATGGTCGAGCACGCCCCGCCGGGCAAGCGCGGCCTCTACGGCTCCTTCACCAACATGGCCAGCGGCCTGGCGACCCTGGCGGCCACCGGCTCCGCGGCGCTCATCACCACCCTGCTGTCCGACGCCGACCTGGCCGCCTGGGGCTGGCGCATCCCGTTCGTCGTCGGCGGCGTGCTCGGTGTCGCCGGGCTGGTGCTGCGGGCCCGCGCCGAGGAGACCCCGGAGTTCGAGGCCAGCACCGCGGTGGACAAGCAGTCCGGGTGGGCGAAGCTGCGCCAGCTGGTCCGGGAGCACCCCAAGGCCCTGCTGCAGGCCGCCGCGCTGTCGGCCCCGGCCGTCGCCTACTACACCTGGGCGACCTTCCTGCCCACCTACGCCAACCTCACCAGCGGCCGCGACCTGGGCTCCACCCTGACCGGCAGCGTCATCGGGCTGTGCCTGCTGGTCGTCATCGTGCCGACCTGTGGTGCGCTGTCCGACCGCCTGGGTCGCCGCAAGATCTTCCCGATCATCGGGGCCACCGGCATGGTCGTCCTGTTCATCCCGCTGCTGATGCTGCTGGAGCGCCCCGGTTTCGGCGTCTACGTCGTGGTCGCCGCATCCGGCTGGGTGGTCCTGGGCATCTGGCAGGCGGTCTACCCGACCATCCAGGCCGAGCTCTTCCCGGCCGTCGTGCGGGTCTCGGGCATCGGCCTGGCCCACCAGCTGGTGATCGCCGTCTTCGGCGGCACGGCCCCGCTCATCGCCGCAGCTTTCGTCGGTTCCGGCAACCCGCTGTACGTCGCGGTCTACATGACGGTGATCGTCGCGATCTGCCTGGCGGTCTACACGACCCTGCCCGAGACCGGGGCGCGGGGCGGCCGGAAGACCGTGGCCGCAGTCGACCACGAGGTGGTCGAGGGGGAGCAGCTCCTCGTCACCGGCCCGGTCGGCGCCGACATCACCCGCTGACGCTGACGAACGGGCAGGACCTGGGGCCCGTCGAGCCAGCCGGCTCGTCGGGCCCCAGCGGCGACCGACCCTGAACCAGCCCAGCCCTGGAAGGACCCCATGATCATCAGCACGTTCTCCTACCTCTGGTCGACCACGGCGACGCAGGCGGTCGCCGAGCTGGTCGACAACGGCTACGGCACGTTCGAGATCCCGATCAGCTCCCCGCACTGCTGGCCCGGGGAGGTGCCCGACGCGGACCGGGCCGCGATGCGGAGCCTGCTGGACGGCGGGGCCACGGTGCGGTCGCTCAACGTGGGTGGCTACGACCTGAACCTCGCCAGCCCGGCAGCGAGCATGCGGCGCCGGAGCATGGACCACATCGAGGCCGCGATGGACCTGGCCGCGCAGTGGGGTGTGCCGGAGATCGTGGTCTCCCCGGGCACCCGGAGGCCGATGATCTCCCCGCCCGTGGACTCGGTGCGCGGTTGGGCGCTGGACAGCCTGGAGACGCTGATCCCGCGGGCCCGGCAGGCCGGCGTCCGGCTGCTGCTGGAGAACACGCCCTACTGCTTCACCCCGACCATCACCGAGCTGGCCGAGCTGGTGCGCACCATCGGCGACCCGGCGGTGAAGGTCGTGCACGACATCGCCAACGCCGCGTTCATCTCCGACGACCCGGTGGCCGCCCTGCTGGAGCATCGGGACGAGATCGCCCTGGCGCACATCTCCGACACCGGCACCGACGTCTGGGGCCACGACCCGATCGGCACCGGGGTCGTGGACTGGACCGCGCTGGCCCAGGCCGTGCAGGAGACGATCGGGGAGGAGAACGTGGTGCTGGAGATCATCCGGGTGGAGGAACCGCTGCGGGAGTTCAGCACGGCGATGCGCGACCTGCGAGCCACCGGCTGGCAGCTGGACGACCGAGCAGAGGTGAACGCGCGATGAGGGCACTGGTGAGCGGCGGGAGCAGCGGTATCGGCGCCGCGACGTGCACGGTGCTCGTGGAGTCCGCGCTGGCCCGCGGGGAGCAGGCGATGGTCGCGGTCGCGGGGCACGAGTCGACCACGGCCCAGGCCGACGTCGTCCGCGCGGTGCACGAGCTGGGCGGGACGGCGATCGCGCTGGTCGGGGACCTGCGCGACCCCGAGGTCCCCGGCGCGCTGGTGGCCTCGGCGGTCGCCGAGTTCGGCGGGCTGGACGCGCTGGTGGCCAACGCCGGCATAGCCGCCCCGGCGCAGGTGTGCGACCTGACCCTGGAGCAGTGGGACGACATGTTCGCGGTCAACCTGCGCGGCGCGTGGCTGTTGGCGAAGGCAGCCCACGAGCACCTGCGGGACAGCTCGGGTGCTGCGGTCTTCACGTCGTCGATGTCGGGGCAGCTGCCGCACGCCGGTTCGGGTGCCTACAGCCCGGCCAAGGCGGGGCTGACGATGCTGGCCAAGACCTTGGCCCTGGAGTGGGCGCCGGAGGGCATCCGGGTCAACGTGGTGTCACCGGGCATGACCCACACCCCGATGACGGCGAAGATGTACGCCGACCCCGCCATCAAGTCGGCCCGGGAGGGCATCATCCCGATGGGCCGGATCGGGCAGCCGGTCGACATCGCCCGCGTGATCGAGTTCCTCGCGGGTCCGCTGGCGAGCTACGTGACCGGGCAGGACGTGGTCGTCGACGGCGGGTTCTCCTCGTCGGTGCTCAGCACCATCCCGGGCCGGCCGAGCTCCACCTGACCCCGACAGGGCCCGGGTCCCCGCGGGGACCCGGGCCCCGTCACCCCCGGAGGCGGGCGACGCCGCGCAGCTGCGCGGCGGTGACGGACCCCAGACCGAAGAAGTCCACGATCGCCGGGAGCATCTCGAAGAGCATGTCGCTGCCCGGCTGGACCGTGCACCCCCGCTCCTGCGCCGCGACCAACAGCGGCGTCCGGTCGGTGGAGAGCACGACGTCCCCGACGTGGCAGCCCGGGTCGACCCGGTCCACGTCGACCGGCAACGGGTCGTCGGGGTGCATCCCGAGCGGGGTGGCGTTGACGACCAGGTCGAACCCCTGGGGGTCCCGGGAGCCGGTCGTCACCGACACCTCCGGGAAGTGCTGCGCGAGCCGCCCGGCGAGCGCGGACGACGCCGCCGCGTCGGGGTCGAACAGCTCGAGCGCGGCCACCCCGGCCGCGGCGAGCGAGGCAGCGATCGCCGAGCCCACTCCGCCGGCACCGACCACCAGCGCCGATCTGCCCGGCGGGTCGAAGCCCTTGCCGACCAGGCCCTGCACGAACCCCGTCCCGTCGAACTGCCCGCCGAGCAGGGAGCCGTCCTCAAGACGGACCACCGCGTTGGTCGCCCCGGCGACCGCGGCGACCGCGGTGACCTCGTCGACGAGGTCCATGGTGGTCACCTTGTGCGGCATCGTCACCAGTGCCCCTCGCAGGTTGGTGACGGTGAACAGGCCGCGGAAGAAGGCCGGGTAGTCGGCCGGTCGACTGCCCATCGGCACGACGGCGGCGTCGATGCCCGCCGCGTCGAACCACGGGTTGAGGATCAGCGGCGAGGTGAAGGTGTGCGTCGGGAAGCCAAGGTGACCGACGAGTGCCGTGGTGCCGCTGATCATCTCGGGCCCGCGGTCGTCAGGTGGAGCTGTTCGGTCACCGGGTCGTCGTGGTCGTCGTTGTCGACCTCGTGCAGCTGCACCCCGGTCCAGGTGCACGGCCGCTGTCCGTGGGTGGACCAGAACTCCTCCCAGCGGGCCAGCTTCACCGTGTCGCGGTGCAGGCCGCGCTCGGTCAGCCGGCGGCGGAGCGTGGCCATCGGCACCCGGACGCCGAGCACGTGCAGGTCGGCATCCGGCCAACCCAGGCGCCTGGCTGCGTCGGTGAGGAACCCCGGGATGCCCAAGTAGGGGCTGAACGGGGCGTCGAGTACCACGGAGGTACCAACGCTCAGGTTCTGCCCGGCGACGTCGAGCAGGCTGTCGTACTCCGAGGGGAGCAGTTCGTCCAGGTAGAACCGGTTGGTCTCCCGGTCGCCGGGGTCGTGGCCCGCCGCCCGCAGAGCCGCCTCCACGAAGCGGCTGCTCATGGCGTCCTTGTCCAGGTACGCCGCCCTCAGGAGCCGGGCAAGGTGGCGGGCCACGGTCGACTTGCCCGAACCTGCTGGCCCGAGCACCACCCACAGGGCCGGCGTGCTCACCTGCGGGCCGCCGTGACAGCGGCCAGGAAGTCCCGCGCGGCCGCGGTCACCCGGGTCATGTCGCCGTCGGGCTGCCAGGCCTTGGTCACCGCGCTGCCGACCCCGACCCCGGCCACGCCGGCGGCGAACCACTCGGCGACGTTCTCGATGGTGACCCCGCCGGCCGGGATGACGGGCAGGTGCGCCAGCGGGGCCAGCACCGCCTTGGCGTAGGGGATACCGGCGTTCTCGGTCGGGAACAGCTTGAACAGGTCGACCCCGGCCTCCGCGGACTCCACGAGCTCGGTGGGGGTGAAGGCCCCGCTGATGGTCGGCACCTGGTACCGGTTGGCCACCTTGATCATCTCCGGGTTGAGCTGCGGGCTGACCAGGAACGCCGCACCCGCGCGGATGCACTCGTAGGCGGCGTAGCCGTCCAGGACGGTGCCCGCGCCGACCGCGACGCCGTCCTCGGCGTACTGCTGCGCCAGCCGGCCGATGAGGCCGACGGCACCGGGCACCGACAGGGTGATCTCCAGCGCCCGGAAGCCACCTTCGATCGCGGCGTGGGCCACCGCCTCGGCGGTCTCCTCGTCCGGGAGCCGGACGATGAGGACGGCGCCGGCCCGGTCGATGGTGGTCAGCGTCTGGAGCTTGGTGGCCATGCGTACTCCCGGTGGAGGCGTGGTCGACAGAGGATCGACAGGTGTGATTGACACGACTCTCGCACCCCACCTAGGGTCACTGCAACCGATCTCAGTCCGCGAGTCACCGGAGGTCCGATGAGTTCGTCCCCGCCGGTGCCGGGCAGCACCCCACGCAGCCGCGCGCTCGTCCTGGGCGCCTCGCACTGGCACGTGCGGCTCTACGCGGCCCCCGTCGCCCAGGTGCACGACGTGGTCGGCTTCTCCGACGACGACCCCGACCGGGTGCGCCACCTCGCCGAGCTGTGGGGCGGGGGACCGGTGCAGGACTGGCGTGAGCTGGTCGCCACCACCGACGCCGACGTCGCCTACGTCTTCGGTCCGCACGACGAGGTCGCGCAGATGTGCCTAGCGCTCGTCGCCCGGGGCGTCCCCGTCGTGGTCGAGAAGCCCCTCGGCACCTCCTTGGCACAGCTGCAGCAGGTCCGGCGGGAAGCCGAGCGGGCCGGGGTACCGGTCACCGTGCCGTTGATCCAGCGCGGGGGGCCGGTCGACACCTGGCTGGCCCGCGCCGGGCAACCGGTGTACCAGCGCCACTCCTTCATCGCCGGGCCGCCCGAGCGGTACATCACCAGCGGGAGCCCCTGGATGCTGGACGCCGCTCGCTCGGGAGGTGGGTGCCTGGTCAACCTCGGGGTGCACTTCACCGACCTCTTCCTGCAGGGCGCCGGTCTCCGGACCGCCGCGGTGGCGGCGAGCCTGTCGCACACGCTGCACGGCGGTGCTGTGGAGGACCACGCCACCGTGGTGCTCACCACCGAGGACGGCCGCGAGGCCGTCATCGAGGTCGGCTACGCCTTCCCCAGCTCGCCGCTGCAGCGCTACTGCAGCTGGTCCAGCGCAGGAGCCGACGGGTTCGCCTCCATCGACACGCAGGGCGCAGCCACCTTCACCTCCACCCAGGGCGTGACCGAGACCGCCGTGCTGGACGTGGACAGCGACTCCCTCTACGCCCCGTTCGTCCACCGGGTGGCCGACACCCTGGCCGACGGGTTCGCGGGCCTGGCCACACTGGGGGAGCTGGAGGACGCCATGACGATCGTCTGGCGGGCCTACGACATCCACCGGGAAGCGGGGCCCCGTGCCTGACGTGAGCATCGACGACATCGCCCTGGCCGCGGGCGTGCACCGCTCGACGGTGTCCCGGGCCTTCTCCCGGCCGGAGGCGGTCAACGCCACCACCCGCGCCCACGTGCTCGCGGTGGCCGAGGAGCTCGGCTACACGATGAACCCGCTGGCCAGCGCCCTCCGCCGCAAGACCAGTTCGTTCATCCCGCTGATCGTCCCCGACATCACCAACCCGTTCTTCGCGGAGCTGGCCAGCACGATGACGCAGGCCGCGGGGGACCGGGGTTACCAGCTGCTGCTGTGCGTCACCAACGGCGACGACGCCCGGACGGCGCACTACCTCACCGCCATGCAGTCGCTGTACGCGCCCTTCGGGGTCATCGCACCCTCCACCCGGATCGACCTCGACGCGCTCGGCACCTTCGACTTCGGGCAACGGGTCGTCGTCCTGGACCGGGTCGACGCATCGTCGCCGGTCCCCAGCGTGACCGTCGACAGCGCCCGCGGGATCCAGCTCGCCTTCGACCACCTGCGCTCCCTGGGGCACCGGCGGATCGGCTACGTCTCCGGCATCGTGGGGACGACCACGGCCGCGGACCGGTCGGCGGCCTACCTGGACCTCGTCGACGCGGAGCCGGTCGTCCTGGACCAGGGACAGGACGCCGAGGCAGGACACCGGGCCGCCGCCCACTTCGCCGACCTGACCGACCGGCCCACCGCGGTCATCGCGGCCAACGACATGACGGCCTTCGCCCTGGTCGCCGCGCTGACCACCCGCGGGTTCCGGGTGCCCGACGACGTCTCGGTGATCGGGTTCGACGGGCTGGAGCTGGGCGCCCGGTTCAACCCGGCACTCACCACGATCCGCCAGCCGATCGCCGACATGGGCGACATCGCGATGGACCTGGCGGAGAAGAAGGCCGTGGACGGCACCGCCGACCACGTCGTCCTGGTGCCCGAACTGCTGGTCCGGGCCTCCACGTCGCGGCCGGCCCCATGACGTCGGCCCTGCCCCGCGTCCCCGGCGTCCGGTACGCCGACCACGTCGCGTTCACCGTGCCCGACCTGGACGACGCCTGCCGCTTCTTCGTCGAGGTGCTCGGGGCCGAGGAGCTCTACCGGTCCCAGCGCGGCCCGGACGCCGAGTTCATGCCGCTGCACTTCGACGTCCCGGCCGATGCCAGCCTGACGCTGGCCATGCTGCGCATGCCGCCGAACCTGAACGTCGAGCTCTTCGAGTGGGTCTCCTCCGACCGGCGACCGGAGCACCCCCGGCACAGCGACGCCGGGGGACACCACCTCAGCTTCGAGGTCGAGGACGTCGACGCCGCCGTCGAGGTCCTGCGCACCGTCCCGGGCGTCCGCGTCCTGGGCGGCCGCAAGGAGGTCGGCGGCGACAGTCCGCGGGTCGCGGGCAACCGCTGGACCTACGTGGTCACGCCCTGGGGCCTGCTCCTCGAACTCGTCGACCGCTCCCGGGTCGCCGACCCGCCGCCCCTCGTCGGTCCGCTGGACTGGACCTCGACCCATCACCTGCGAAGGACGCCACCGTGACGAGCAGCCTGCACGTGGAGCCCGGTACGGAGTGGGCCGCGGTCCTCGGCCGGTCCGCGCAGCGGGCGCCGGTGGCCTCCCTGGCCTGCGACGACGAGGACAAGGCCCGGCGGCTGGCCCGCGAGGTGCAGGTGTTCAAGGTCGGCATCAACAAGCCCCGCTCGCGCGGTGACCGGGCCGAGCCCTTCGGCGGCCGCGGCGCGTCGTGGCTGGGCTGCTTCGTGGGCGGGGAGCTGCTGGTGCAGGCGGCCACCCAGGGCCCCGAGGGCGAGCTGCTGCGCGGCAACTTCCCCGAACACTCGCGGTACCCCGCGTCGATCTGACCCCGCCCCTCACCGGGCGATGCGCTTCCCGGTCAGCGGGCGGTCGGGTCGTGGTCGCCGCCGTGGCGCTGAGCTGCAGTGCGAAGGGCGTTGCCTGGGTGGGCTGGTGGGTCGCGGCCCAGGCGGCGCGCACTCGAGGAACCGGGGCTCCACGATGCACACCACGTCGAACCCCTGCAGCGCACAACCGAGCAGGAAGGCGGTGCGCGGCGAAGCAGAGGTTCCTCACCACGGTGTAGCGCATTGGGACAGGGCGCGTGTGTCCTGCGTCTCTACGGTCCTCGTGCTGAGACCGCGCACCCCGGAGGACACCCATGACGTACCCCACTGTCGAGTTCGGGGCATTCCTCGCCCCGTGGCACCGCGTGGACACCGATGCCCACTACGCCATCGAGCAGGACCTCGAGCTGTGCGTCGCGATGGACAGGCTCGGGTTCTCGGAGTTCTGGATGGGGGAGCACCACTCGGGTGGTGTCGAGATCGTCTCCGACCCGCTGATGTTCCTCGCCGCCGCCGCGCAGCGGACGACGCGGATCAAGCTGGGCCTGGGCGTGGTGTCCCTGCCTTACCACAACCCGTTCATCCTGGCCGACCGCCTGGTGCTGCTGGACCACCTGACCAACGGGCGGATGGTCTTCGGCGCAGGTCCCGGACAGCTGGTCGACGACTCGCGCTCCATCGGCATCGACCCGCTGGAGAACCGCCGGAAGATGGAGCAGGCCTTCGACGTCATCACCCGCCTGCTGGCGGGGGAGACGGTGACGGAGAAGACCGACTGGTACGACCTGGACCGCGCCTACATCCAGATCGCCCCCTACTCCGACATCCAGACCGCGGTCACCGCAACCGTCTCCCCAACCGGGCCGAAGCTGGCCGGCAAGTACGGCGCCGGGATCCTGTCCCTGGCCGCCACCGATCCGGCAGGGGCGGAGAAGCTGCAGGAGCACTGGGGCATCGCCGAGCAGATCGCGGCGGAGAACGGGCAGACCGTCGACCGCCGCAACTGGCGCCTGACGTGCCCGATGCACATCGCCGAGACCGAGGAGAAGGCTCGCGAGAACGCCCGGCACGGTCTGCTCTACCTGATGAACTACCTCTCCCACGTCAGCCCGGGCATGCAGGAGGTCGACGACGTCGACCTGCTCATCGACGGGATCAACTCCACCGGCTTCGGCGTCATCGGCACACCCGAGATGGCCGTCGCCCAGGTCAAGCGCATGCAGGAGAAGTCCGGTGGGTTCGGCAAGCTGCTCGTGCTGCACGGCGAGTGGGCGGACGTGCCCAACAGCCTGCGCAGCATGCAGCTGATCGCCGAGCAGGTCATGCCCGAGTTCAACGGCTCGAAGGCCCGACGGCAGCGCGGCTACGACGAGACCGTGAACAGCGATGGAGCAGGGGCCAAGGCGACCTCGGCCGGGCAGGCCGAGGCGCAGGCGCGGTTCGAGGCCGAGCGGGCAGCGCGCGCCGGCGCCTGACGAACCG
>Ga0325400_1001979_pt1 | contig 17488 bp, 15 predicted proteins | sample PopdelMetagenome_2_FD_205662 | JGI IMG/M metagenome (GOLD analysis project Ga0325400, IMG submission 205662) | Populus deltoides microbial communities from Bellville, Georgia, United States - Xylem-PdKOR-R1 | ecosystem: Host-associated > Plants > Phyllosphere > Stem > Wood/Secondary xylem... | reverse complement strand
CCTGACCGGCTAGTTAAACTTGAATAAGTTAACTGGACAATAACCATTTTTGGTCTTTCTGTCCAAGCAATGGAGCTTGAAAGAGTTTAATTTTTATGTATCTATTTTATAATAAAATAATAGCATAATTTTTGTTCAATATTATGCAAAATCTAATAAATTCCTGACATGTGTATATGATTGTAAAAAAGAAGAAGAAGCTGTAAATGAGCTAATGGTTCAACCGATGAACCAAAATCCTTGCTAGCTAGTTCACCGGTTTATTTCGGTCCTAATAATGGTGATATCAATTTATTTAGTTTTTGATATGGAGGGTATTTTATTCAAACCAGTAATTAATTCATAAATTAAAAACTATATATCATGATGTGCTAAAACATGTAAATCGCATGTTTCTATACAGTAGAATAAATTTTCAAACTATAGTTGTTAATTAAATATGTGCTGGATTAACTAGTTGATATGAGAAACTTGACATTTGAAAACTAATTTAGGTTGGGGTTTTAGTTAAATTAAATAAGATATTAATCTAGTTAAATATTTTCGACTTGATAAAATGTTATTATTTTAATAAAAATAATTAATTTTAAATAATTCAATGAAATGAAAGTCAATGTAATGACTCGACAACCAAATTCTTGTTTTTTTGGTAAGCCTTGGAGCTTGGTCTTATAACTATATTTGAAACTAAAATGTGCAAGCTATTGAATATAAATTAATGTAGAAACATAATCATTTGGTAATTCTTCAAATTAAGTAAACATGCATCTGTTATACACACACACACGCGCGCGCTGGAAATGAAATCCAAAAAATCTTAATTAATTACAAAACTTGAAAAAAAAACCTAAATAATAATAAAAATATATAATAAATTAGAGCTTTGAGACTTTATAAACTGCTTGGCTTGTACGGAAACTCTGTTCTTTGTGCGATTGTGGAAAAATGGAGAAAATTCTTATAAGTGATAAAGTGAAGCATGGTGTGTGTGCGCCTGTGTGTGAAAAAAGCGCACTCAAAATTCACTCATTTCTCCTTGGCATACATAATTGTACTCAATCGTATGATATAATGTGGATCATAATAACTACTGTTACACTGGCAAAAAGCGGCTTTTGTTTCTCTATTGTAATCGACATTGTCGAGATGGATGCTGCTGCTTTTTATGGTTAGTGGGTTATGAAAGGAAAAAATTGCCAAGTGGTCCTTTCTTGCTCTTAGCTGAAAAGAACAGACTACTAGGTATACGGCAGGCAGTAGCTGGCAAGCTGAACATACATGACATCCTCAAGTTGTACTCATTATGGTCACTCTGCATAAAATGGTTGAGTGGACTTGAGACCGCCGAATAGAAGTGTTCTAGCCAGTTAATGATCACATTGCTACTCTCTTTTCTTAGATATAGAAAAAAAAAATATGCGTGTTTTTAAAGAGAATAAAATCATGGTTCGCAGTGCCATACGCAAACAATTGTGGGTTGAGAAATCTTTTACATGAACCCAGTTTAGGATCGAGACTAGTTTTATTAATTAAGGTCAACGGGTTCGCAAGTAGAACCAAATTGTCCAGATGTTTTTTGTTTCATTCAACACCATGAAGCTAACTACATGGTTCGGTGGTGAGCCTCGTTCCATGACCTTCGTCTTTTGTCAACCAGCTGATAGGGATTTGCTTTTGTTATTCTCAGTTTTAGCGTAATCTTTTCTTTATTTGACCTGTTGCCTCAACCAGTAATATCTAAAATCAGTGCTGTTGTAATTCGTCAGTGATCATTCAAACTTTTAGCTGAGATTTACAGGCGTGTTGAGGTCATGTGTCAGCGTTGCTACTTGATGGTGATTTTGCATGAGTTAATATATATATACATACAATTAATTGATTGATCTAGGTTCTCAGTGGCTAGCCAAAAATGTGCGATTCTGGGTTCTTTTAATTGCATTATATTGTCAACATCAAGGTCATTATCCTAACTGTACCATCATAACAGATAACTAAATGGCATCTCTCTCTTTCAACTTCTCTGCCAAGTCGACCAGCATATGATTTGTATACATGTGAATATGTACACCTTTAAATTAATCATTTCAAACATTGCAGAAGTTACATGGAGATGGAGAAGAGATTCAAGGTCCACGTGTACTCAGAAGGAGAGCTCCCAATTGTCCACGACGGGCCATGCAAAGACATATACACAGTAGAGGGGAGGTTCATACACGAGATGGAGCATGGAGCCAAGAGGTTTAAAACAAGGGATCCTCGACGAGCTCATGTTTACTTTATGCCTTTCAGTGTCACATGGATGGTCAAGTATCTGTATAAGCCTCTCACCTACGATCACACTGCAATGAAACAATTTGTGGCTGATTATGTGAGAGTGGTATCGAGCAAATACCCCTTCTGGAATAGAACTCAAGGAGCCGATCACTTCATGCTTTCCTGTCATGATTGGGTGAGTAATTTCACATTAAACATTGCGTTTCATCTCCAAATTAATGACTAGTATATATAATATGCCCCTGACTTGAAGTAATTGAGTGTTCTGATGACTTCACAGGGTCCCCATGCTTCCCACGGCAATCCTTTCGTTTACAATACATCAATACGTGTCCTGTGCAACGCAAATAGCTCAGAGGGTTTCAGCCCTCGAAAGGACGTAAGCCTTCCTGAAATTCACCTCTATGGTGGCAATGTACCCCCCAAACTCATCTCGCCTCCACCAGCCACCAGCCCACGCCCCTACCTTGCATTCTTTTCCGGTGGGCTTCATGGCCCAATCCGCCCCATCCTCCTAGACCACTGGAAAGGCCGCGACCCTGATCTTCAAGTCTATGAGTACCTCCCTAAAGACCTGGACTACTATTCATTTATGCTCCGGTCCAAGTTTTGTCTGTGTCCAAGTGGTCATGAAGTGGCTAGTCCAAGAATTGTTGAGGCCATTTACGCTGAATGTGTGCCTGTTATTTTATCGGACCATTATGTGCTCCCATTCAGTGATGTCTTGAGATGGGAGGCCTTTGCAATACAGGTGAATGTATCAGAGATACCAAGATTGAAGGAGGTACTGATTTCTGTTCCAGAAGAGAAATATAGGAGGCTCAAGGAGGGTTTAAGAGCTATTAGGAAGCATTTTGCGTTGAACCAGCCTGCTAAGAGATTTGATGTGTTCCACATGATTTTACACTCCATTTGGCTTCGGAGATTAAATTTAAGACTTGTTTAGGTATGTTTTAATATCCAATATATACATGCTAATCCTATACATAAAATACAAAAAAAGGGCAAGTGTAAAACAGTACATTTGAGTTCCCCATTGACAACAGTAATATTTTTTTTTTTCATGACCAAATGATGTTAGTGCTGCCCTACATATTTTATACATGGCTATCGTACCATTAATTTGTACAGGAATGTTAGTGCCATCTAGGATGCGTGATGGTGTTCATAATGGATATTTGAAGTGGACTGATTGTGCTTCTTAATTTGAATGGTGATCTGGGCCCGTATTTTGCCTGATGGGCTTAAGTCCAGCCCATTATACTCTGTGTTGATGCTTTAGAGCCTACTAGATCTACGGTGACCCGAGCTGTGCTGTAGTCCGGCCTAAATAATTTAAGTATAAAAAATAAAATGTTTAAATAAAGATTATTTATAAAAAAGAAAAAAATGATTTGATTGAACCAATAAGATTGGATAGTGTAATAATATGATTTAAACTATAGATAATAATAATAATAAAGGAAACATGAAAAAAATGAGCTACAAATATTTTTTTGAAGAATTATTTTGTAACCAAATTGATATATATCCATTACAGTGGATTCAAGTGATTATTAAACAGTCCCACTTGTAGTTTATTAACTCTGCCTAAATATCTTTATAAAATTAACAATTAATTAATTAATTAATTAATTAATATTTGTACAAAGTCCTAGCTACCAATAAAATGATAAATATTTCATTAATGAACTAAAACGTTAATATTTACATCATGATCACTTAATTTATTGCAACGAAGTTGTGAGAAAATCGTTCAATTTGAGATTTGAGCAAGTCTCCAAAAGAGAAACGATGCCTTTCATGTGGGCTAATATTTGTGATCGTCCTCGTCGGCGACGTCGTCGCCGACGTATCATTCTTGATCACTTCAAGATCAGTTAGACCCATTTCTTTCTTCATTGACTTGATGAATCCCATATCTACTTCATTCCCTGAGATGTCTCTTACATAGAAAGCATTCACTGCTTTCTCTCCGTCTGTTGCTACATCTGCTCGAACGACGGCCAGTCCATTTTCTCGGAGAACTCGAGTTATGTCCGATAGTAGCCCTAATCTATTTTCTGCACGTAACTTCAGCAGAACACCCTGCGCCCAAACAGCAAATATAAACAAATTTGACCATTGAAAATCATATGATTCTAGATCCATGTAATAATTTTTTATATATTTTTTTTTAAACGAGGGCTCACCTCACTAACCCGACGCTCTATGGCAGCCTCTAAGCATTTAATTACTCGCTCTTTCTCACTCTCTGTGTGAAGTGCATATCCATCGTTGTGTCTAATGAAGTATTCCTGTAGCAACAAATATTTGTGGTTGATTAGTTCATTGAGAAATACGATTGCGGCATAATATATTATTTGAATGTTTTTATTCCAACTTACTTGAAATGCACGGCCATCATGATCAGAGCTAACCGAAGCATGGAAAATCACATATTGCATATCGGTAAGTGTGCATATGGTATCGAACATGAGCCTTCGCCGATCCTTGCACTCTATGTTAACAATTGAATACTCCTTTTGGTCACAGTTCTCGATCGAAACCACCATCTTTGACCCTCCTTTGTTGTTATTCAATCCGGTTCCCGTTGAGGATGAGCTTCTGCTAGGCCCATCAAAATCTCTTACCGAAAGCATGAGTTGATGCAACCTCCTCTCTACATTGCTTACGGTGCCTTCCCCTCCAAGAAAGCCCCCGGTCTTCACTTCTCGATTGTTGATTTGGGATGGTTCACCAGCGCTTCGCACTGTATTGGCGCGGAGCACTGTGGTTAGATGATCCTCGATGGAGGCGAGGCGGTGAGGGTCTTCAATTGGTGTGTGGGACGATGGATCGGAAATATAAGCGACACAAGCTAATCGAGCATTGTGGCTCCAAGCATGGACTTCCACAATGTTGCATTGAAGGTCTGCCAAGGCAGCTGATATCTCGGAGAAGAGGCCAGGCCTGTCGGTTCCTGACATTTCAATGGCCGTGTGCTCGCTTGAATGGTCGGCTTCGAAAATATTGTTGGTATATGCTCTTGCATTAGGAGGGCTTGGGGTACTCTCCCTTGTTGTCCCTATAGCCTGCAAATTAAAGTTTTTAGGTTGGGTGGTAATTCTTCGTTAAATTAATTACAATAACAATCACGCTAATCGCACTAGCTTGATGAAAGATCAAAGTTTGATTACCTGCTGGATATAGTTGATAACATTTTGATCTCTAAGTTTCTTGCCATGCTCATCTTTAACATGAAAAACTGCATGATCAATGCGCAAATCAATCGTTCATCAACATGGATTGATCATAAGGCCCAACAAAATGTTGTGAATAGAATGCATAAAATACTTACCATCCATGAACCACCCAGCATCGGAAGAAATATAGCCTTTTGAGATGGTGAGATTCAAGTCTGTCAGAACTTGCACAACCTCCAGGAGGAGGCCCTGCTTATTTACGCTGTCAACCTTCACAACTGTGCAATCTTCCATGCTTTCATTATCAATACAAACTCTACAACTGCAATGCCATGATGAACAATATATGATGGCTTCAGGAGCCTGCAGCTATGGTGATTATCATAGGTTTGATTATGAATTCAAGGTTTCTATATTGAAAGATAAATCACTTACGTGGGCCCAAATATCCTCTCAGGCAGACTATCAAAATCAGGATCAAAGTAAGGCCAGCAAACATTCTTCATTCTGCATATCAAGAAGGATCGAAAACGTAAAAACTAAGACTCCCAAATCATCAGAGTTTGAGAAAGTTTACTAGTCTTTGAAAAAACTTGTTTATTTAGCAATGCATCATAAAACTAGCGGATGATTGCTAATTTAGGCACAGTAACAGAAAATTGCAGCTGCTTAACAACTCATCAATGCTAGGGAAAAAAAAAAAGGATAGTCCAAAAATATGAAGGTAAGATTGTCTTCACCTTCCGGTTACCAATATTTCATATCTTAAAATGCTTGAAGCCATTGCAACCATTTACATAGCTGGTGGAGACCACTACTATACTAGCATACATTGGTTGTTGTTAATTTAGCCTGAAGCCCCTCCTTTCTTCTTGGCAAATCTTTATTTTCTGGCAATTACTAGGGGCTATATATAGCGAATTACTTCAATTAAATTCGCAATGCAAGTTAATTATGGTAAATATATCAAAAAGCTAGGTTCGTGCACAAACATATAATCAAGCTTAGTCGATGATATTCGTGTGATTTCTTCTTTTGAAAGTCTCGGGTTCAAGTATTTCTTCTTTGTAAGAAAAAAATATCGTATGATTCCTTAAAATGTAGTTGCAAAAGGAGAAGCTAAGAGATCGAAGAGGAAGTTAAAGTACAGTAGCTTACATTGATATTATACTGTAGTGGTACAGTGGCCGAGCTTATGAGGCAGAAATGCCCAGAAGAGAGAGATAAGAATCAAGAAGAGGTCAATCTCCCTCTTGAAGAAGAAAGGATGTATTGACTATGAAGAAGATTTATATCGAGAAAAGGTGGGATCCCTTCTTCAATATATATGGGAGAAAAGAGGGAAGAAGAATGTTGTTACTATTTTGAGGTTTGTGAATGAATCTTGATTAGCTTAAATAGAATGTTAAACACTTGTGGAAGAAATTTATTAGAAGAAAAGGGTAAGTGTACAAAAGTCAAATAATATTTATCGGCCACGTTTGTATTGATTTTGCCCTCTTTTCTTCGCCTCCATGTCTCACAATCATATCCACATGCTTCCCTATGTCTTTGGCGCCATCCTTTATCGAGTGGATAGTAATTAATCCCATTATAATAAAACAAGTAATTAGTAAGCAAAATTGCTCCTCCTAGCTCTCTGATCTTCTCGCTGGCACAATGGCCAAAAACACGTCATTCAGATACGTGAGATAGCTGGCTGGCTGGCTGGCTGTGGCCAGGTACTACTACCCGGTTCACCCGGGTAAAACTTGCTTTCAAGATACTCTATAAGCTATGGAGTTATCATTGTTATAGTAAGTGCACAGGGATACGTTAGAGCAGCCCGTGAATCAAGAGGTTTGACTAGGGTTTAGAGATAAAGGATGGAAGATTAGGTTCTTGGAAAGATTATTATGTGGACTAGATCCATTATATTTGTTATTAATTTGATTTACGCTAATCATGTAGTAATTTATCATCCTAAATATCGAGCTCGCTATACTCACAGATACAAATTGTTTTGGTTCAATATTGATTTCTTAGGTTTTGGAGCTTAAATTTAAGAGGAATCTTGCTTGTAAATCCGAGTGAACTTCAAGGAAAGCTGTAGCAAGTTCATGGAAATTCACCCGCCCCAAAAAATGGGGTATTCGAACCAAGAACAAAATTCTTGACATGGGTGAAAATGACGTAACTGTAATTATATGATTCGGTGACCAATTTGAGGCATTGGATTTTCGCTTTTTAGATGCCGAATCTGCTCAACTCATGTCCAAAAATAGAGAGAGAAATGTCCGATGCCTAATTTTTTCAATCAGCTGTGATGTCACAAGATTTGCACATGGAAGAGAAACAGGTGTCTTGATTGTCAAAGCGTGTTAATTTTCTAGGGTATCTCATCACGGCACGTTGGCAGAGTCAAAGATAACGTGGTTTGATCAATCCTATGATTAAAGCCAAGGATGGTGGTAGTCTTATGATGACCTGGCCGAGTCCTTCCTTCTAATCGAAGGAAATATCGTTGTATGGTCTTCTCTTCTTGAACATGTCGGCTGAGGCGGAGAGATTTGGTACTTTCAGGAAGAGAAGTGGGATACCGCTAAATCACGTAACTTGACCCCTGTTATTTTGAGGTCATATCTGGTATTCAAAATTTGCTTCCATTTGATACCGCTTTCACGGCCCACATCGAAACAGTACTTTACCCTTAAATGTCCAGTCAACTGCTGCATCTCAACACATTCTGGGGAGAACCAAAATATCAAATCGGTTCATTTATCTCTTGATGTTTGTAAATGTTCATCGTTACAGGCCTTTGTTGGAAGATTTATATCATGTTTTCTAGGATAAAGACCTAACGTGAACCAATAGGCAGGAGACCAAGCTGGGAACCCTAATAGCACTCCAGATCATGGAAAGAAAGCTACCCAAAATCAAACTGCTTTGTCAGGCGATTGGACCGTCACGTTATAGCATATTTTTCAACACGGAAGGGATGGGAGAACGCCCTAATGAGAGGTGAACAGAGCATAACCAACAAAACTTTTCAAGAGCTTTGCAATTAACTTTTTTATGGAAAAAAAAGCGAAATAAGTATGGCATTTGCAACTGTCAGTCGTATTGGACTCGCTCCCCGCCGCCGCCGGCTATCCCCCTCCACATGAGATGAAGTATTTTATTCACTTTTTGTTTTCTTTTCTTTTTCAGTGTTCCAACAGTTGTACCAGTTAAAATGCCAGGAAATAACTCGAAGACAACATCCCTTCATATCGGGATGTCACCAGGCTCTGTATGGAGAACAAATGCCAACATTCGACATTATCGAGTCTGTGATTGCAAAATTTATGTATGGTTAAACCATGGACCAACTGCTCCATTTATGTGCCCGTTGCTGTGGATCCCAACACCATTTGAAATCAGTGGAGGCAATCCCACCGCCATTGAAGGTGGAGCAGCAGGATACATCCCATGATTGTGGGGTAAGGTGTGGGGGCTCACATGAGGACTGGCTGGACTCCCCTTGCGCTGTTGGAGGACATGAATCTGCCTGAGACCTTCCTCATGAATTCGTGATATTGTCTCTAACTCTTGCATCGATAGAGCTTCCAATCCGGCTCCATAAAGAGGGGCGTGTCGGGTCATTTCTTCTTGAAGAGAAGCTTCAAGGGTGTGGATATATTGCTGAAAAATGAAAGGGTTGAGAATTAATTTGACACTGCTGCTTCTAATTCACACAACGTGGAAAAATAACAAGTCTACCATTAAGATTTCATGTATGCTTACAAATGATTAATCAATACAGAGCTTATATCATTCCGAGACGATGCTGCCTGAAGCAGACATACTAGGCTTTATTGAAAGAACAAACAAAAGAAAACATAGGCCGACCCTTCATTAGGTTATGTTGCGGCTCTTCTATTGCAGTCGACAAATCATGCACATGCAAAGACCATCCACCAAAAAAGAAATCCCATTTTTAATGAAGTTTACCCAAATTGTTCAAGGAAAAACAAGTCCATCACCTAAAGCACGGACATTGCAAGCAAGAGTTCAAATAGCAAATTAAGACAAGCCTGTTGAAAAAAAATTTAAGGTGATGGTTTTGATACTCAAAAGACAAAAAATGGAACTGCAAGCTTGATCAAGTATCATGACCAAGGCTTTTGATATGAACACATGATTAGACATGACTCTGATGATAAAATACTCAGAAGAGGGACTGACTATGTAAAAGCACAAACCTGACAGGCCTGCAACTTTGATTCCATCCCATCAATATATGCTTCACACCTAGCAACCTGCTCTTCCTTCTCCCTCTTCTCTCCTTCCGTTTGCCCAACTGTTTGTGTCAACCTCCGAACCTCGTCCTCCAATGACTGACGGATTTCTTCCCTGGTCACATTCTCTGTTGCATGTCGTTTCAGTTCTTCATCAAATCTTTTTCGTGCAGCTTCAGCACTCTTCAGCCTCTCAGCGAGAGCATTTTTCTCTTTTACTACTCTCTGCATTTAATATTTGCAGCACAACAGCAGTCAGCATTTAAGGGAGAAGAATGTGTGTAAACAGCTAAAATTGTTTCCATGAATAACGCTGCAACCTCAACCAAAAGAATCTTCTAAAAAAATAGCATAATCCATCCACCTATCTCGAGGACAAAGAAGCAAATTCTACAGGAATATCTCAACCATATACATCCACAATGTTGCTAACAAATATCAACCAACTCTCTTATTTCCGAAACATTCCTCCATAAGAAAGAAATATGATAAGACTTGGCACGGCAGAGGAGTTCCATTTTTTCACTGCAGGAATTGAAATTTACAAAAAAAGATGTTCCAAGATTCTAAGGGAATTACAGTACATTGTGGAAAGAGGTGAATGGTGGGGCAGGATATTATTAACTACCACTCCCTCCATTCTTGTAAAAAGTCTCCCCCTAATCTGGGAGTAGTGGAAGCGAGGTAATAACTTTAAAACTTTCAGACCCAAACTTCCAATCATAACCTTTTAACTAATTTAGCAAAATATACCCTGCGGACATAAAAGTAATTTGAAAATAGTTACCGTTCTCTCCCATTCTCTAACCAAACAAAGAAATATTCTTTAACTTGCATTTCCATACTGATAAATCAAAACAAGGAAAGAGTATTCTCTTTCCATCCCTTTCCTTAATCCCCCTCCCTTCCCCTTCTCCCCAGAAATCCCAAACAGCGAGCCAGAAACAACTAGATGAGCTGTTGGCTAAGTTAGTATTTCACGTTCAGATAACAAACAAGAAGTAATGGATTGATGTGGTAAAAAAACGAGAGCATTCATAAAGGAAAACATATCTCATGGTCCTACCTTCAATTCATCCCGTTTTCGGGACTTCAAATGGGAGAGTTGTGTCTCGGCATCATGAAGACGGTCTTGAAGAACTTTCTTCTCAACTGTAAGCTTGATAATTTCATCATCTCTCTCTGAACGTACCCATTCAAGCTGACTCTCAACTTCATGTATCTGTTCAGAAAGTTCCTTCTTCTCCCGAGCGAAGCGATCCATCTCAGCCCTCATTTCAGACTGTCATTTCAACAGTATTATCAACATTAATAAATTCCACATAAAAAATTCCTACATGTTAATTAACTGGATTATATCAGGTACCTTTAGCCTATTGTTAGTGGCCTCAGAGTCACTCAATTTTTGAGATAGATTTGCCTTCTCCCGAGCCATATTGGAAATTTCTGCTTTCCTCTCATCACGCATACGGATAATTTCATCTTCACTAGCACATAGCTGGTGCCAAAGAGCAGCCCGGTCAACATTTGCAAGTTCAGCAACCTCCCGCATCATGCTCAGAACAGGTTTAACAATCTCTTGCTCCTCGCAAACTAAAATAGCCAATATATCCAAATCTAGATCTACATCACGACTATTATCTGTAGTACTGGTGGCATGATCAACAAGTCTCTTTAGCATTCTCCCTCTACAGGACTCATTTGCATACCATTTAAATAGTATCGTGTACAGCATCTTAACAAATCCCTTCACACAAAGGTCTCTAGAAAGGGCCAGTGTCTCAGCAAGACCAAGAACAACAGAGAAATCATCCCGTTGAACTCGCAGCTGTTCACTGGCTTCTCCCTCTAGTATAGCATCTTCCTGCTGAAAATTTTCAGCAACAAATCTGGCATTAAAATTCAATCTTTGGGCGAGACGCCTTTCCAAGACAATTGCTACAGATTGAGCCAGAATTGCTCCTCGACCTACAGCCCTCTCAAATGTTTGAGAAGCTTCAAGAGCAAGGCAAGGTATGGATAACATCTCAATCAGAATATAAATGTCAGAAAAATGACTGCTAGAATGGAATGTCTGCTCATCCACCACCTGCAACCTTTCAGCAGCAGATGCATTTTCTCCAAACAAGAAAAGACCACAAGGCAATGTTGAGCAGCTGTCACCAAGGTCATCATCACAATCAATATCTCTTAGTATGGTTTCAGCAACATCTCCCCAACTATTCACAGTTTTGCTCAAAAAATCCAGGACAAAAGGGGACACATCAGCCCCCAAAATTTTTAGCCTACTACGAACAGATCTGACCTACAAAAGAAAACAGAGAAATTTAAATAAGCATTAAAGAGATCTTGTCAAACAACAGAGGAAGATATTCTGAGAAAGAAATGCGCACTGCTTCAGGAAGATGTTGGCATTGGGATGCGGCTTTGAATATAAAATCAATGGTAGCAGCAAGAGGTTCATCATTTGAGTCAGTCAAAAGATCTAAAGACTGAAATAGAACACGCTCCCACACATCACTGCCACACTCCAGTTGACTAAGAGCACCAAAAACCTAAGAATGACCATCAAAATCACACAATGAAATATCTGGCAATAGACTTAAAGAAGAACAGTATGTGCAGTTGGTCAAAATAGAGAGGGAGTCTTTTATAAAAGTCTATCTATTCAACAGTTATCTTACAGGTATCCGCAATGCAGGTTCTGCATCAGGCTTTTGAAGTCTTTCAAGAAGTGCATAAGCAACCAGAGGATGCTCTGCATGCTCAACCAATTTGGGTACCAAAGAAACCAGGTCAGGCTGCAGATGCTTAGGAGCTTTATCCAACACAAGAGCTATCTTTTGCGCAGATTGCGGTCTTCGTCTTGGCTCTGGGCAGCCTTGTGGAACAGCTCCATCTAGGGCCCTCAGTGAGTTGACAATCAGTCCCAAGAGCTCCTCAGATTGTTCCGGCCACTTGGTCTGAAAGTCCGACTTCTCCAAGTAATTAATATAAACCAAAATATTACACAGGAAAAGTAAACAGTTATGCAGTGGAAATCCATACCTTAGAGCGAAGTGAAGCATTTCCTGAAGCACCCCCTGCTGTTGTTACGGGTGGATGAATAGGCTGTCCTGGAAGAGCTTGTCCAGGCATAACAGTCCCATTTATGTCAGAGCTCTGAACAGCAGATGCTCTAGTAGAATCATCTAGACCAGAATCCAATCTTTCATGTACAGGAAACCGAGCGGATTCTGTTGCTCCACTTTCCCTGTCAGATTCCAATGGGTTGGCCGCACCACTGCCATCAAGAGAAGGCTTTGGGTGTGCATCAGATGAATCATCATTTGAACTTCCTTCAGAAGGTTGGCAACATTCAACCATTATGTCCAAAAGTAAATCTATAATTGCCTGCTGCAAAACTTTTACTCCCATCAACAAGTTCATCAAGCTGGGGGAAGATTCATCAGCCTTTGTGGCCTTCTTTGCATCATTGCTACCGGAAAGTTTTGTTGGAAGAAGCAGCCTCTTTACTTTAGCAGGGTCATCAAGATAAACACGTAGCCCAGTCAGAAAACCAGCAATGGCACCAGCATCAATTAAAAGCTTTTCTCTTAAAGTAACCTGGGGCTGCGAAGGATTATCTCCATATGTGAGGTGAAACCCAGCTCTGGAAAGAAGGTTTCTAAAGATATCTTCTTCATCTCCACTTATTCCTTCACTATCATCAGAATCAATGAGTTCATCAGGATCAGTTGTTAAAGCATCCTGATCATCCTCAGATGCCAAAACCTAACAGAAGGCAGAACAAACATAAACATTCAGCCATCATATGAAGAAGATATGATAACAAAATAAAAAATGCTGCTTCTGATCTCCAACAAATTTGTTCAAATGTACTGGTTATTGAAAATAAGATGCATAGGAGTAAATTTTTATAGCACAAAAATGCATGCATGAAAGGTACACAAAAATATCAGAACCATTGAACTGGTGGATTAATTCATGATTGTTTTCATGCACTACTCTTACATGCATTTTCCTGATGTGTTGCACCAAAAAAAAGGTGCATACAAAATTACCAATACGTGGGATGAGCCAGTGGGGTTTAGGGAGTGGAGTGCAACTACCCCCATTATGTAGTTCAAGGCCTAGTGGGCCTCTCAATGAACCAAAACAAATAATGTTCTTATAATTCTGAGATAAAATAACTTAAAAAGAGTGTAAAATATAGGACATCTAAAATGCCTGGCTGGTGTAAAAAAAATATTTTAAAAACTCGGACACAAAAGTTCTCTCCATTGGCCCATGATGTTGAAGGTTAAAAATCACACAGAAACATGATGCAGACACATGAACCAACAGGCATATCACCATACAAGAATCTCAGTACATAAAAATAGCAGAAAATGATCGAAGAAAGACTAATTCTAACCTCTAAATCTGAAAACTCGAACCATGGGCAGCAATCTAATATTTCACAGACAAAAACAACAGTGTCTCGTACAAGGAACCCTGCATCTGTTTCCAACATATCTGACACCTTCATGAATTGCAGGACAGAATTATTCCATGTCTTTGTACAAATAGATGACTCCTTCCACACAGTCTTGGCAGGATTTTTTTGATTCACTACAGCCATTCTGTATCTGACCCAAAAGTTTTTATCTGGATCACTACCAACTGACTGATCACTCTCTAAGTATATGCATATGGTGTCAAAGGACTCATACACACCTGCATGGGAAAAAATACATACCATAAGTTGAATAAAGAAAGAGGGCAGCTGCAACCAGAACTTCAGCTTAGAGATGACCAAAGATAACTACTCACCAATCCGAAGCTCACAACCACCAGCTTGGAAGAACTTGCTAAATATTTTTCGAGTTTCCATTATTTCTTTGAAGGACAAGAAGTTCTCCACTTTCCATGTAAATGAACTTCTTTTGCCAACCCCATCAATCTGGGAAGCACTATTAGTTGACTCGGTATCCTGATCAGTAAAATCTTGCATTATGGATGTTTCTTTCAGGATGAGAACCTCCGCAGAGAATACAACAGTATCTTGAACAAGAAACCCAGAATCTTGATCAAACAGGCTTGTAAGTGTCACAAATTCACGCCAACCCCAATCTTTGGCTGCTTTGGAATAGCGATTCTGAGATTCCTTTGTGACAGATTTTTCCTCCATCCTCTGGTTCACAACTGACAATCGATGACTCACAAAACAACTCCAGTCGCTAGAAGTATTTCGTGAATCCGTAACTTCAAGAAACACTGAAAGGTGGCATGGTGGCTGAGACTGCCCTGATACCACCAAGCATACAGGAATTTCTCATCACTTCACTTTCCTAAAAAACTTCCAGTTTGGCTTACAAATTAACTTGAAACCATTTTGCATGTGAGCAGAGAGAAGGCGTTAACTGTCAATTTGGTTTACATATCTAGCAATTGTACAATTAGCTTAAATACATGATGCATGCAATCAAAGAAAACCTTCTCTTTCCTAGCACAGCCCAAGGACCAAAACTTAACTAGTTAAATTATAAGCGGTATGCAATGATGCATGGTGTTTTGTAAAACCTTAATCCAGTTAAGTGAGTTTATCACTAATATAAAAAAAAAAAATGAAGCTACTTCAAATAAATCCAGCATAACAGACCATTATAAAAAGATAGCAAGCAAGCTCTCTGTGTCCACATAAGTAGGAAGAACTACTGCTCAACTATCCATATCGAGACGAGCTGCACTTGTCTTAAAATCATCAATTAGAGCAGGATTTTCATAATAGATTCAAGGCATACTCCAAGTCTGTTAGCATAAAAATAAATGAGCAACGGTAAGTTCATAGCTAAATAATACTAAAGACAATGTTGCATACCTCGAGGATAAACAATGAGTCGGCAATCCCGGTTCCCAATCTGAAACCTCCTGCTCTTGATGCAAAGACCAGTAATCTTCCTCTTCTTCAAAAGATCCTTCAACCTCGTAAAATTCTCAATCCTCCAAGTGAATTTCCCCATATGCCCATCAGACTTCCTTGCTCCACCCCCAATCCTCCCTCCATTTAAACCCCCATTCTTTGAAAAGCTACTGAACTCCTTAATCACATGAAATGAAGTGCTAAAAACGGCAGTATCATCAACCAAAAACCCTGATTCAGCCCCAACAAAATCAGCCATCTTCATATAATCATTCCACCCCAAACTTGTATTATCCCCGCTTTTATTATCTGCCGCAAACCGTCCATATGAATCCCTATGCACATGATTGCTCCCCCCAGCCTTTTGATTCAAAACAGACATTCTAAACAAACACCAACAACTCCTATCCGAAACACTTGTCTTCTCCGTATCCTTACTCTCCAAACACATAGACAAATAATCCGTACCATTCACTGAACTCTGATACACACTAATCCTTAAATTACATTCCCCAGCAGGAAACACTTGACTCATTATCTTCTGTGTCTTAATCATTTCCTTGAACAAGCTAAAATTATGCACTTTCCACGTAAATTTCCCACTCAACACATCCGATACTGGTCCCACAACTACCGAATTCGATGAAATCGATAAAGAAACCCCCGATTGCACCTCATTATTACTAGTGCTACTACTATTGTCGCGGATAAAACTAACTGACTCATTTAAAATCAAAATATCGGCGGTGATTAAAACGCAATCATTATTAAACAAATAGCCTAATTTGGAATCGAAAACGGTAGAAGCCGGGGTAAAATCACACCAACCGTGTGATTTTTTCTTGCTGGAAAACCGATGCCATGAATCACGGTGTATAGTTTTGGAATCATCGAGTGGATTAAAAATTGATAAACGGTAGCTGGCAAAACAATCCCATTTTGACGATGATGTACCGCGCGGGTCCATGATTTGAAGGTAGATTGAGATGTAGCCAGGCAAAGCTTGAGAGTCACCTTTAGGGTAAATTAATAAACGGCAATCGTAACCGCCTACCTCAAAATATTTACTCCATAATGCCCTAGCTTTGACACGTGGAAAATTCTGTACCGTCCATTTGCAGATTGCCGAACACTCCCCTCGCCGATCGATGGTAACGGCTTCTGCCGCCGCTCCGTTCGTTCCGTCTCGCGTGGTCCCCACGGTGATATCGTCAATTGTTGTGGTGGTTGATGTTGGCGTTGCTGTGGTAGTGGATGATGATGTGGCGAGAGAGGATTGGTCGGAGGGGGAAGGTGTAGGGGCGGATGAGGAGCAGGATGAGGATGTGGCTGCCGCTTCCATTGAAGTGGCGATGGTGGTGGTGTGGTGTTTCATTGTTTGTTAGGGGTTTTTGGTGTTTGGTGTTATTTAGTATTTATTTTATTTTTACTTTTCTCTCTCTAGAGTTTTGATCAAAAAATTTAGAGAGAGGGAGAAGGAGAGAGAGAGGAGGGGTGTGTGGGCGTGAGGGTAAAGGGAGGAGGCTGTTCTGGACAATGAGCTCCTTGTGGACTTGTAGTTAACCTGCCCTCTTTTCTTTTTCTTTTTTTCTCTTTTTGGTTTTTTTTTTTTTTTTTTTTTTGGGCTTCTTGGGGTCAGGATTCGATGTGGCGTAGGTGCAAGTTTCGCTGTGTGAGATTGAGGAAAACTTGGAGGTGGGGTCTACATCATGGGGCCTGGTTATGATGCACGTACGTGGGAGTAAGGACACGTAGCCCGTAAAAAGAGCTAATTTTATCAAAGTATTTTTTTTTCTCAAGAGTTGGGTATCATTTGCCATTTTCCTTTTTTGTTTTGCCTTGATTTCGAATACATGAAAAAAAAA
>Ga0325400_1001977_pt1 | contig 17489 bp, 14 predicted proteins | sample PopdelMetagenome_2_FD_205662 | JGI IMG/M metagenome (GOLD analysis project Ga0325400, IMG submission 205662) | Populus deltoides microbial communities from Bellville, Georgia, United States - Xylem-PdKOR-R1 | ecosystem: Host-associated > Plants > Phyllosphere > Stem > Wood/Secondary xylem... | reverse complement strand
GTTTTATGAATCCTTTTCTTTCATACCCAAGAGTCATAGCCTACATTATATGCTTTTAAAAGTTATTTTTTAATCAAGCAAGCAACATATAAACAATACCCTCAAAATGCAAAAGACTTTTTTTTTTTGTAAAAGTAGTGACATTGCGAACAAAATGCTCGTTATTATTCATGCTAATAAAATTAATGCTAAAAAAAATTCCGTACAAAACCTTGAGCCTCTTGCTTTGAAACCCATAAAAACAAAATGTCACCTTACCATGTATCTTCACCAATTTATACAAAGATAAGAAGTAAAGATGTTGATTTATACAAAAGTGGGTGAAAAAGTTATTCATCCTCCATATCTCCAAACATGTTTCCCACAATGATAATGTTTTGGTTTGACATGTTTTCCACAATGATATCATTTCGGTTTAAAGATTGCCTAAAGACTTCGAAATGAACTAGAAGATCTTCTTCTTGTTTAGCTTCAATGTCATTGGTGGTGGAATGAATGAGGAGTTGCTAAATTTTTTGTTATAAACATGGTGATTCTCAGTGGATTCATTTTTTTAATTTTGATCTGTTTGCTTTTAATTTTTTTTAGGGGGTTAAAATTTGTCAAACTTTTAAAAAGATTAGGGACTATAATGTATTTTTATTAAAACAAACCATCAGATAAAATTCATTTTCACTTTTGAATCAAATTTAAATTTGAAAAAATAGAGTTTATGTTTTTTTAGAACTATGTTTAATTTTATAAATACACATTCCAAGAGATAAAAAGAGGGGGAACATATAAAAAAATCTATATAGAGAGCATATCTAAACATAAGAAAGAAAGCAAGAAGAATACAAAACAATAAAGCCATTCATTCATCTCTCTTGTCCCTAAGTGTCCCTGTATACATACATTGTCCCTCATAATATGGAATTATTTAACACAAAACTAAATCATTTTGGTGATCGAAATCTTCATCAACAATAATTTTCTCTCTTTAAACCGGAATCCAGTGACCCCCTCTCTCTCCTCCATAAAAAAAACTAAAAAAATAAGAAAATGAAATTTGGTACTGAAATGTATTTTTAAAAAATTAAAGGGACTAATTACCTAATAGCTTAAAAATATGGGGATGAAAACGAACTTTTTAAACAAATTGCAGGAACACCACTTGGTTTACCCGTGTTTTCCACTTCAGTCCTCTATCTTTCAATTCAACCCTCATAAAAAAAAAAGATGCAATTAGGTTCTAATTTTGGCTAAAAAAAGCTTAATTTTTACAAAATAGTAGATTTTTTTAGATTTTTTTAAAAAATCTACTATTCTAATATACAGTGATATATAATAAATCTATTTAATTATTTGTAATCAAAACACTTATGACCAGGGGTGAGCAAAAAAACCCGATAAATCGATTAAACCGAAAAAAACAAAAACAATTAACCAAAAGAACCGAACCAAGAAAAAAACTAATTAAACTAATTAGAATATTTATATTTCTTTCTTGTTCGATTTGGTTTCAGTTTTGTAATGCTAAAACTGATTAAACCCCAACTAAACCGAACTAGTTCGGTTCAAATAAAAAAAGGTACTATAAATAAATAAAAAAGCTTTTGTGAGGCTGTAACCCTAAGAGTCACGCGCTCGCACCCTCCCCTTGCGTTTAAAGACATAGATAATCAGACAGACATGCCCCCCCATCTTCCAATCTTCATTCTTCAATTTCCACTCTAGATCTAGCATCCCAGGCTTCCCAGCAACACCCCCAAGCCTCAGCAACAGCTAGCAGTCCATCTAAGCGCTCTTCTTCAGTTCATTACAATAAGCCAGTAAGATTTCTCTCTTTGTATTAACTAGCAGGTCGAGTTGCAATGTTTATATGAATTTTTGTTTTTTTTTTGTTTGGTGGATGAGTATAAAACAGGAGGGTATATTGTTTGGTGGATGTGTATTAAATAGTTAAGAACTGTTGCAAACATATACAGGGAATTGTGATTGAAAAAACACGGATCCATGAGGAGGGACGAGTTTTTGGCATTTGTTGCTCTACAATAATTTGCCTTTGTTCATTGTACCTATATAAATATAAGCAAATATCTTGGTGTCAGTATATTATTACCAATGTTGGTCTTCTCTAATTTGGCCTTCTGAGAGCACCCAAAATTTTATGGTTCTTATGTTAACTTTTGTTGCGTTCAGGATCCCTGGGTCGGTGCTTGTTTGTCATCCATTGATGTATACAACTCTATCAAGTTTGAATTTTGAGATCCTTTCAAAGGTATATATGCTCAAAATTACTTTGGTAGTTTATGTAATTTCATATGATCCATTATTTTTGTTCATTTTTGTTAAGTTTTAAAATTTAGGAATATATTTGATGTTATCTTGATCTTGATCCATAAAAACAAGGTTGTTGCACCCTATTGCTTTTTTGATTCTTATATTCGTTTTGGGAACTATATCTACAACTTTGTGTATTAAATGTATTCTTAAACTTGGAATTGACATTAGTGATCTTTATATATAATTACATCAATAATATTGAATACAAATTATTGTTTTTTACACAAGTAAAATGTTGGATCAATAGGTTGGTTAGAAGCTACTCAAGCCTTACACAAAACTGAGATTTTCCTTCCTGTCATGGATACAGCACCGCACCCTGATTTCATAAAATAAAAAAATAAGAAAAATGATAATTAAATTATACAAAAGAATGAAGTCTATGAAAGATGGGGGATTGAGTAATCTAAGTTATTGTAGTTTTTGGTTAATGCTAGAGCAGAGAGGGGGGGTTGATTCTTCCTCCAGAATTATCAGTATTCCTTTAATGATTACAAGAAGGACAAAAAAAAACATGTATTACTAACATTTTCTATCAGGGTAAAATAATTTGTTTTGAAATAGAAACATAAAAACTATGGGGAAACTATAATTAGACTATATGTTCAGTTTCTTTACACAAAAATTACAATATTAAAAACAGCAAATCACAGTTGCTTCCCAAACAGAACCCTCTTTTATTGCCAAAACACATAAACAACATTAAAAATTACAATATTAACAACTTTTTCTCACTAAAAGTTGTATTGCATATTTCAACATACATAAATATTAACATATTTTTATTTGGTAATTGCAGATGGAAGACCTTCAAAATCAAAATGCTTCATCTACTAGTACTACCTCAACACCAACCAATGTCCTAACTTCAAACACTAACCCAACATCAACTACAGCAGGATCTGCCACAGATAATAAAGGTAAACAACTTCAAATCCTTACATCAAGAAAAAAAATGTTGATGATAAAAAAAAAGTTACAAATTTGGGATCACTTTACAAAACTTGATGGTGATCCTAAAACCCCTAGAGCTTAATGTAATTATTGTGAAAAGGATTACACATGCCATTTTATTCTTAATAGGACAAGTAATATATGGAGTCATTTAAAAGTATGTAAAAAGTTTTCTTTTGTGGTTGATAAGAAGCAAAAAAATTTGGTATTAGAACCTAAGAAAAAGAAGGGTGAATTATGAGATCAAAATATGGGCACTCGTAAAGCAATAGGTTATAATTATAATGAATGTAGATAAGCACTAGTAAAAATAGTTATAATTCATGAGTTGCCTTTTAATTTTGTGGAGGGTAAGGGATTTAGATTATTTTCTAAGACCATGCAACCTAGATTTGACATTCCTTCTCGTTTCACTGTTATGAGAGATTGCTTGAAGCTTTATGTTGAAGAGAAAAAAAGATTAAGGATAGCTCTTAGGGGTCAACGATTGTGCTTAATAACATATACATGAACATCAATCCAAAACATTAACTATATGTCCTTAACGGCTCATTGGATTGATAATGAGTGGAATTTGCATAAAATAATTCTGAATTTTTATCAAGTTTCCAATCACATGGGTGAGATAATTGGTTAAGTTATTGAGAATTGTTTGTTAGAGTGGGAGATTGATAAACTTTTGACTGTTGCAGTAGACAATGTAAGCTCTAATAATGTGACTATTTCATATTTAAAGAATGTGATGAAAGATTGGCCAACTAATATATTGTCAAATGAGCATTACATATTAGATGTTGTGCACACATTGTAAACCTCATTGTGTGTAATAGCTTGAAAGAGATTAATGTTTCGGTGTTAAGATTTAAAATGCAATTAGGTTTGTGAGATCTTCACCTTCTAGGCAACTTGCATTTAAGAAATGTGTAGAAAAGTTGCATATAGAGTGTAAGAAGTCAATGTGTTTAGATGTTGCAACTCGATGGAATTCAACTTATCTTATCTGCTGAAAAGTTTGAAAAGGTGTTTGTGAAGTTAGGTGAAAGTGAATCTAGGTATATGAGTTACTTTTTGGATGTTGACTCAAAGGGGAATAAAAAAAACATAGAGCCACCTAGTTAGGAGGATTGGGAAAATGCTAGAACTTTAGTGAAGTTCTTAAAGATCTTTTACATGGTTACATTGAGATTTTCAGGCTCATTGCATGTCACATTAAATTCTTTTTTAATAAATTGATTTACATGCATACAAACTTGTTGCAACTGTATAAAAATAAAGATACTCTCTTAAATTGAATGGCGATGAACATTAAGTTAAAGTTTGAGAAGTATTGGGGTTATGAAGTAAATCAGAATGTTTTATTATATGTGGCTAATATTTTGGATCCACGTCTTAAGTTAAAATATGTGAAATTTTATTTTGGTGAGTTGTATGATTATGACAAAGCATAATTGTTAACAAAGAAGGTGAAAGATAATTTGGTGAGCTTGTATAAGTTTTATTTAAAAGCCGATGAAGAGGTGGATAATAATAGTAATAAACAAGATATTAATGATACTATTGATGACATTGAGGTAAATGTTAACATTTTAGCTCGATTCAAAAGGCATTTACATGAAGAAGATAGTGTGGAAAATAGAAATGAGGTTGAGAGGTATTTGGTTGATGGTTGTGAGGATCATAATGATGATAAATTATATATTTTGGGTTGGTGGAAGAGTAATGCTTCAAAATATAAGATACTTTCGAAAGTTGCACAACATGTTCTAGTTATTCCTATATCCATAATGGCTTCTGAATCAACTTTTAGCACACAGGCAGTCGTATACTCAACCAATTTTGAAGTTCTTTATCTCCAGCAACAGTTCAAACACTTATTTGTTGTCAAAATTGGTTATATCATGGACCAATTCCAATCGATATCGGAACCTTGATGAATGATTTTGAATCCTACAAAAACTTTGAATCATGTAATTTTTCTTATAAACTTACACATTTTATTTTATAATCTATTATTTAACACATTTTCATTATAACATGTCTAATTTTTTATTTTGTAGAATTTGGTGTTATGTTACATCTAGCAACGGATGATAATTATAGATGATATGCACAATGAAGATTTATTTTTCTAGCTTAAAGTGTTTTATGACAATGTTATTTATTGTTTTTTTGAAGCCCTTTAAAGGCCATGCTTTGTAATTTGAATTTTAACTTATTGGTGTGTGTTATTTAAATTCTTCTGCAGCGGGAGTCGGGAGTTAAACTCTTCTACAATAAAAGTTCTACTCACTCAAACAAAATAGAAGAAAAATATTAGAAAGGCAAAAAACATATTGAACACAAGATTGACACTAACAATTTAATACAATAAATATTTAGTGGAAAAAAATTAAATATACTTTGCAATCTTATAAGAAAATTAGACAATATTAACATTATTTACAAGCCCATTAGAAAGTCTATTAAAAGCCCATTAGAAAGCCCATTAAAAACCCAATAGAAAGTTTAGAAAGCCCAAAAAAAATATAGGTTTGTTTGGTTTTTTTACATAAAAAACCGAACCGAAACCGGTTAGTTTAAATCGATTTAGGTTTTTTTTTCAAAATTTTGATTTAGTTATTTTTTTGAATAAAAATCAAAACAAACTGAAAATGATCACCCCTTCTTATGACCATTTATTTAGTTCGGGGTAATACTCCACATACATTGATTTGAAGGGAGAAATAATAATAATAATAATAATAATAATCAAGGTTCGGTCGGGAAGGAAGCTCATTAGGTTACTACAAGTAAGCTTGTTAAAATTGCGAGTTAACTCGTAAATTTAATGTGCTAAATCGGACTAAAAACTCGAAACTAGTAAAATCTGACTTAACTCATGCAAAATCGGTAAACTTGGTTCGATTTTACGAGTTTACTAAATTTATGATATGAACAAAGTCAGATCCAAATTTGGCCTTAAAATATCTGCTGATTAGTTTTGCGAGATTTAACATATCTTTCAAATCATATATTGGATAAAGCTGAAATTTTACAAGGAAATGATACGTGAAAATATATTGTGGTAAATTTTCAGGTCAAATGGAGTTAAGGAACATAATATTTCAGATGGTCAAAGTTAGTAAACTAATATTATCAAATATGTCAAACAAAATCTTTGTGTACTGTTTTGGACATATCTAGAGTTACCGGTGAAATTTTGCTTCAATTAAAGTTGGGATAGAAACTAGACATCTGAAACTTTCCAACTATATATCGTAGACCCAGTAATTCATTCAAACGAGAGAGAACGACATGTTTGAAATCAGGACTCAAATCTGCCAAGAATATGCAAAAATTAGAGATTTAGGCCACATGGAGGGATTTTAACATGAAGACTTTTTTATTATTCTATTTTATTATTTATTTATTTTAAATAATTATTTTTAATTTAAATTTTTTTAGCGCATTATACATTGTTTAGGGGTTTATTTTATTATTGAATTTATATTAGTTAATTAATAATTTAAACTTATTAGCTTGCAACCCAAAAAGAGTCTATCAAGACTTATTATGATGGAAACAACTAGGTTGTTACTAGATTTATATGTGCTTCCTATCTTTCAGTGATTCTCATGTATTGAAAAATTTTGTTATGAGACTTTTTATTTCTTCATGTAATTAATTTTTTTATTTATATTATCCATCTCTCATTGTATTTAAATCACTCATTGATTATAAATAATTGACTCATTTTATCTGAATTTAATATAATTTAATTTCTTAACTAGAATTATGAATATATAATTACTTAAAATTTTTTATTTCATGTTATATATATATATATATATATATATATATAACTACCTTCGCTGCAAGGATTAGGAAGACACACGATAAATTACTACAAAATTTAACCATAAGAGGCTGACAAGGCAACAAAAAATTACGAAGCTTAGAAAGACCATCTCCTCAGAACAAAAACAAAACCAATTATCCGACGGCACTTCTTTAGGGTTCATAAAGTCAAACAGGAACGCGCTTGCTTAATCACTTACTACTTCAAACAGAGAGAGAGAGAACGATGGGGTCCAGAGACAAGGACCAAACGGCACCGCATCACCAGCCTCTCCTTAGCAGCCTCGTTGTACGTCCATCCGTCAGTGACGGAGGTGATGCCGCCGGAGGTGGAGGCCGTACCGGTGGTAGCGATTACGAGCCTGGCGAGGTCCGCCGTGAACTTCCATCTTATTCTCGCTCCGATCGATACTCTGACGATCCTGGTTCGGTTTTTTCCTCTTTATTTTAGCTTGCTCGTTTTTTTTATCTGCTTTTATTTTAATTAATATTCATACATGTGAAGTTCATTCTTTTCTTTTTTTGAAACCCTAGATCGGAGTAGTAGAGTTATTTGAGTCATAATATAATGATACGATTGGCTATAGATTTATTTTCAGCTCTAGAACTAGCATTCTGAAAGCTATGTTTTTTTTTTTTTGTTGTTGATTATTTTATGAATTGTGTGTTTGAAGGATAGGAGTGGAGTGATCTGAGGAGAAGTTTTCCTTATAATAATACAATTCATGACATGAATGAAATTGATTGGTTATTTTAGGTTGTAATTTGCACCTTTTATTGCTTAGTTTATGAAATCATCGTTTAATTATGTGTAAAGTCTTCTGATATTGATAATGAACCTAATATTAACTATTTGGAATCTAGCTTGTATCTCATAGAATGAGAACATATCAGTTTAATTGTGTAACTTTGTTGGGTGGAGCTCGGTTTAATTTTGTAATCCTGTGTATGCTTCGTTTGTTGCTTCATAAAAGTTGATAGTGGAATGTTGAGGTGGCATCATTTCACAGTTTGATGTTAAGCCTCCAAATGATTGAATTGCAGGAAACTTTACAGTGGATCATCTGGTTAAAATATCCTTCTAGCTTATGTTAAAATATTGGGCATTAAAATGGTGATACCAAGTGTTTGTTCAATATGTGATGATTCAAGTAGAAGGATTTAGAACTGAAAAGAAAATACATTGACCTTTTCGTCTATTGTGTACCTAATTGTGATCTTCCTCTTCTTTTTTTTCCAATAAATTTGGCAATGATGTTTCTAATTTGTAGAATAAACAATGAATCCTGTAAGTGAATGTTGTAATCACATTCAACTTTCCAGAGGTTAGGTAAATGTTGAAAATACCAAAATAATAAAAAAATAATAGTTTTTCCCTAGAGTATGTTTTGCCTACTAAAATGGCATATCAAATATAGAGTGAGATCTGATCATCCCATATATGATGAAGTCATTATGTATTGAAGAGAAGAGTAGAAGTATGACCATGAAAAGTTTGTTTTTCAATTGCATATTGGATACCTTTAGAGTATGCAAGCTTTTTCTCAAGATGGGTTTTTTTTATGTGGGGGGAGTCTATATCTAAGCATGATACTACATTCTTAAACTTAAACTTTGAATATAATGATACTACTACCTTTACTTTTTTTTGAGGCTTAAGTGTGCTATTACAAGTACTTTTCACTAAAATTTATAACTGAAAAGGAACTTCCGATCGTGATTGCATGTTGTAGAACTTCTACAGGATCCATGGCATGCCCATGGAAATGAGTATCTTTTATTGTGGGTTGAATTATTTTGGAACAATAAGAGACGAGAATGGGATCAATAATTGATTTATTTTTCTTCGACAATTGGTTGAGAGGCTGTACCTTATAGGCTTCACTGAGAAATAGTAATCAACTTCTCTTGAAATTTGCTTCTCTTATGCTGAATAACCTGTTTTATATTTTATAAGTTGAAATGGTTCTCACAACACTATGGTTTATATTTCTCCTCATTTGATGTGATATTTTTTTCTTTTGCTCTATTAGATAGAATATTTTCAAAGGTTTCTTGTCAGCATTTGACATTTTGTTATATTTATAAATTTCTGCAGAGTCAAATATAAAATCATATTAGGTAGTCATTGTGGTCATATAGTATTTATCCAACAAGTTCATCTATTTATACACCAAAGTACTTTTTTTCCCACTCATTGCATTTCATGTCGAGCTTCTTGGTCTCCTACCATATGAGTGTCGAATTGCAAGTAAATTTTGTTGTTGTGTGTTACAGCTTGCCTGCAAGAACTTGGGTCTTGAGGAAGGCATGTTGGTGTAAGTGCAGTCTTGGATCATGATCTCAGGGGATTTGGTTTTTCTATTATGGTCAATATATTTATGGGAAATGCAACTATCATTATTTTGAGTGGTATGGGAACTTCATCGGATGCTTTTGTCTTTTTGCTGGAAAGCCATTTTTATGTGTATGTTCAGGGATGTTGGGGGACTTAATAAAATGGTTTTGTATAGCGTGGGGAAAACAAATATTGTCCTGTACAAGCTGTTTTCTCTTAAGGATAATTGAGATGCAACATGGTCTGTGAGTGTTTTTGGATACCGCCATTATCAATTGCAACAGTAACCTTTATTTAAGTGGTAAGGGACAATGGGGCTGGTATGTTTGGGGTGTGATCAAGTGTGCAGGCTGCCTTTCGACACCTGGAATTATTGCAGCTAGCTGATGGGTATCTGGCTCAGGTTTTTTTTTTTTTAGTTGGTGGTAAATTCCTGGTAACTGGTAAATTCTAGAAGGTATCTGAATCTGTGTTGGAATTATTGTTGCAAGAATCAGTGGCTTGATTGGGATTTTCATTATTTTAATTTACTCTTCAACATTTGGATGGTTGAATCAGGTTGAGTTGAATGGTTCTTAGTAGCTGTTCAGGAATTCTACTTTTCAGCATTGTTACATCAAGTCTGAAGTCCATAAGAACTGGGGAATTCTATTATCATCTCATTTTTTCTAGTCTCTGTTGTGCTGTTTAGTTTTTGTTTAATTGGTGATTATTTAGTCTGGGAAGTTGCTGCATACCTCTTTAAAATCTTGGGTGATGGTCTCCATTGGGTTCCGATTTCCAATTTACTTTAATTGGCTGTATGGGGCAGGTATTAACCGGTGGCAGATTGAACATAAAAAGTACCATTTTGTGTCAAGGCAGGTTGTAATGGCTTCAGCCTACCTTCTATCTTGAGCTATGGGGTACTGTGGTTGATAGGAACATATATTGTATGAACTGTTTCTAATAAAACACTCTGGTTTCTGAAGATAATTGGGACTAATTGGTAGCTACTTGATTTTGTGAATTATTTGGCTACTGTGAACATTAGTGTCTTCTACTGGTGGAGTACTTGGTCTTCCTGCTCTTATTGAAGCATGTTTTGTCTAAAGTTCCTGGGACATACTTGTGATTGGGTTTTGCTGGTCTGTGCTGGATTCAAAGTTTCATTCCCATTGCTATTGTGAAGTTATGGCTGCTCCTGATAAATTGTATTGGTGTTGGTAGTTCAGTGCTTAGGCTAGAAACATATCTTTAAGGAAGCTGTTGGTGATGAAATAGTTGGGGATGGCATGTTAAAGTAGGAAAACTGGACTTGATTTGTTCTCGTATATAGATTGTGGTGATTTCAAGTAATTGGTTTTTGTTATCTCCCCCTCCAGTTGTATTCAATATAATGTGGGCTATCATTCTGAGAGATAGCAACAGACCTTTATCATGCAAACGCCTTACTCTCCCTCGCTTGATATCTCCTTTTATACCACTTTTTATGGGGAGATGCCCTACCTGATGATTGATGTCTTTGCAATTTTGTTGAATTGGTTATTTCACAGTTTTTGGGTTAAATCTGCGGCTAGCATTACTACTTTGCACCAACAAAATTTCTCCCTTGTTTTTGGGGGTTGCTCATCTTTAGACTTTGCTGGCTTTTTTCCAGGGTATAGACTTCGTGCAGGTTCTGGTTCTCCTGTACGTCGTAGGGATGCAGATCGCCGATACAGTTCTGATTTTGATAATTCGGGGGCCCCACCTCGAGGTCGTGATTTTAGCAATGGGAGGGATCGTGGTAGATTTCGAGATTCTTCACCCCCCTATGCTCGAGGAAGAGGTGGTGGCAGACCACTTGGCAGAGGTTTTGATGGGCCTGGATTTGGTCCAGGGCCTCTTAGAGGGGAGGGCGTGAGTAGGAATAATCCAAATGTACGCCCAAGGGAAGGCGACTGGATCTGCTCTGATCCTTTGTAAGTTCATCGTCAATTTTATTTTTATTTTTTTTAGTGATAAAAGAAAAGGTTTTACATTTTTAACAATTGGTTTTGTTTTAGCATGTTTCTTATGATACCATGAGATGGGGTGCCTTCGGACCTTATACTATTTTTTCCTGTCTCAGATGTGGCAACCTGAACTTTGCAAGGAGAGAGTACTGTAACAACTGCAAAAGGCCTCGATATAGACCTGGGGGAAGTCCTCGGCGGGGTTATCCCGGCCCTCCACCTCCACATGCTCCTCCAAGACGCTTTCCTGGTCCTCCATTGGATCTTTCTCCAGGCAGGACCATGAATGGCTATAGGTCTCCTCCTCGAGGTTGGTCCAGAGATGGACCCAGAGATTTTGGGCCTGGTGGTCCTCCACCTCCTAGGCAAGGAGGCAGGTTTTCTGACCATGATATGCGGAGGGAGCGGTCTGATTATCCAGATGATGAGTACAGGGGGAGGAACAAATTTGATAGGCCTATGCCAATGGACTGGGGTCATAAAGACCGTGGAAGGGATGGCCTTTTCAATGAAAGGAAAGGGTTTGAGAGGCGGCCACCCTCTCCACCTCTACCTCCACCTTCACTTCCTCAACGTGGCAGATGGGGACGTGACGGGAGAGATAGGAGCAGATCTCCAATTAGGGGAGCCCCACCACCAAAAGAGTTTCGACAGGATATGTACATGGAGCGGGGGCGAGATGATCGGCATCCTGTTGGGCGAGACAGAATGAGACATGTGTATTGACAGTAGTGAGGCTATGGAGTTTGATTGGTTCATCCTGGTATAATAGTAATTGTGCTCTTTGTTGGGTGATGGTGGATGTTATGGCACAGCTCTGAATTTATTTGCGTTTTCCGACTATTTTAAAGATTGCGTGAATTTTGTTTATTAATTTTGTTTGGAAATTTATCTTAGTTATGATGCATTAATGTGGTTATTCAAATTTTTTTTTTAAAAAAAAAAAACACTCGGAACCGGTCTATGGTTGTAGTTACAGTCGCCGTATCACTCGCGGCACCGAAACTAATTTTTTGCTGCTCTTGGATGGTGTTTTTTATTTATTTATTTATGAAGAATGCACTTAGTTACAATGTGGCATGTAAGCAGTGGTGCAATGATTCAGCGTATGATTTACTGCTGTGATTATCAAGAATACAAGATGGTGTCTGCATTTTTATTATTTGGGAAATTTACACTTGTAGTTTAGGTTTTTTTTTTTTAGTTTACTTGCTATACTTTCTAATTTACATTTTTAGTCAACAAAATTTCTAAACATGATCAAATAATATATATATATATATATATATATATATATATATATATATTAAATTGAAAAATTGACCAATTAACATATCAATCGCAACTTTTTTGTTTAGAAATTAGTTTCTTCCTCTTTCCAAACCCAAATTGAATAAAAAAAACTATTGTTTCTAATTGATTTTTCACACAATTTCTTTTGTTTCATTGTGGTTGTCTTTTCTTATATAATGTTGTTGGAATCTTGCACGAGAGTTTTATTTGGAATTCAGTAAGAAATATGTGTGTTTTAATTTTTTTTTCGGATTGAGACTTCAAAAATCATTGCTAATGCGTTTTGTTATTATTAAACAATTAATTCATTTGTTTATAGGTTGTTTTTACTTAATGTAAATAAAAAGCACAAATTTATGAATTTCCAAACATAGATCTCGATGATAGAAAAACCATAAGAAGAAGTTTATTAGTCTTGTTTAGTCTACAATAATCAATATCTCAAACACGATCTTGCTAGTGGAAAACCAATTGGTCCTTTTTTTTTGAACACCTAGAAAAAATCTCTAATTTGAAGGTAACAGGTTATTGTTTACATAACCCTATTTTTTTAATATTTTCTTCAAACATGTTTAATTAAAGTTTTAACTTTTCTAATAACTTTGTTTAATTATCAAATCTCGTTATTTTTTTAATTAAAAAAAACCCTTAAAAACCTCGAATTGTATCTCACGGGTTAGCGTTCATATAACCCTAATTTTATAATCATTACTTTAAACTTGTTTGATTGATATAATAAAGTTTCTATTAACTTTGTTTAACCTAACAAATAATATTTTTTTGGAAATCCTAAAAATCTCCTAAACTATAGCTTATGGTATTGTTCATACATCCTTAATTTGTTTAATAATTATTTAATCATAATGCAGTAGTGTATTCTTTACCATTATATTATACAAAATGCAAGGCATAATTGCTCATCATGGTGGTTCTTTGTATGTCTAAAAAAATTGATGTTTCTAACTATATATCTTATATAAACATATTGTTCATATACAAACAAGTATATGACGTAGACTTTAATGGCTTTCAAATAAGGGATGATAGAAAGAATAAGCTTGTTGACGATGCCTCAACATTACAAATATTAAGTATGCATGAACAAGAACGCAAAGAAGAAATTCATATAAATATTGATGTTGATACTAATATTGATCCTTTAACATTAAGAAAGCCTTATATTATTCGGGCAAGCCTAATAATAATAGGATACCTGGAACTAAATATTTTTCTCCATATGATGAAGAAGTTGGAAAAAGCAATAAAATGTTACTACTTTTGGGTTAAAAGATTTGAATTTTGATGAATATTAGTAGAGTAAATAAAGTGTTATTACTTTTGGGTTATGGTTGATAAATTCATTAAGTATAAAAATCTCATGTTTTCACCAATGTCAATCACTTCAGAGATGTGTAAGATAGTATGAAATGAAGCATAAATATCACCTTAAAAATATATTAATTAGAAAGAGAAGGTTGTAGCAACATGTATTAGTGATGGTTGTGCTTGATGAGTATATGTTTCTCTCCTTCCAAGTACTAACACATCTATGGTGAAGTCTTTAAGATAGAAACATAGTTACTTTTGACCTACAAATATAAAAGTTACTAATTCAACATAGATAGCAAATAAATTATAACCAATAATTAATGGTAACCCAAACATTTTAAATAAAGCCTTTAATACATTTGTAGAACATAAGTTTGGGATTAAACCACACTCAATGCAATTATGAAAAGCTAAGAACAATGCGAAAAAGTTTTTTTAAGGAAGTCACAATAAATCTTCTAAGACACTCTCTATATATATCTAGTTGTTGAAACAATATAATTTAGGTTCTGATTTGTTTTTAGGGTTTAACCCTTATTACAATTCAAAAGTGTATTCACCATGAAAGTTTCAATGAGTTTATATTTGTTTGAAAGTGATGAATGATAGCTTTGTTAATTGATGTAGGTCATTTATTGGGATAGAAAGATGTTATCTCAATGGTCCATATGAAGGAGTCATATTATCGACAGTTGCTTAAATAGCAATAATAGATTGTTTCTTATTAATTATATTATTGTTGAGTTTGAAAACAACGACACATGACGATGATTTATATATGAATATAGTTAATAACTTGGCGAAATCATTTAAAAGCTGAGTTTAGAATTACAGGAGTATTATAATTGTTATGTTACTAAAGAAAATTATGATGAAACTTATAGCTAGGTTTCATGATCGATTTGCTTAAGCTATAAGTTGTGAAACAATACAACACCCTATGTTAGAAAAGTTGTTGGACAAGTCTATAATGAAAACAAAATATACGAGAATGATTCTATCTAGTTTTGATGAATATGAAATCTATAAAGGCTAAACCAAACTTTGTATTGATTTGGAGAAAAGATAATGCCCTTGTGGCAGGGGGATAATGACTAGGATTCCATGTAAACATATGGTCCATTATGTACATCACAAAAGAGTTAAGTTATAAAATGCATGTTACGCGTGCTATACCATTGAAATATTTAGGAAGATATACTTTTAAGTGTGCACTTTTTACTAAAAATTGATCTAGATCACAATGAAGGACATGTAATTTTTCTACTTCTAAACCTTAAAATGAGTGTGGGTAGACCAAGAAAGATAGAAAATGAAGAAAAAAAAAAGAAGATCTGGTACTATAAGAAAAAAAATCTTCCATATTTAGATGCAACATCTGTAAGTTATATGACTAAAATCTTAAGACATGCTAAAGAGATACTCCTAAACAAATTACAGTTGGAAAGTGGTGGTAGAGTATCCATAATTGAAAAGAGATCAAAAGGAATCAATGAAAGGCTCAAGAGATACTAGGGTGGCAAAAATCATGCTAGTGCATCCTTTTCTCAACCCTCAACACGCATACATGTGATTCTATTAAATATGTTGATGATTATATTAGTTTAATAAAAAACAATCTACATTGAAGTTCTTTTAAATTACAAACTTGTACATTTATACCATTTTAACACTTTACCCAAAGTAATTTTGTTGATTAAAGAATATAGAAGAAGACTTGTGACTTTGAGCGATATGTTATTTCTATTTAATTGTTAATGTTTTTTTTTTGTTACAATATGGATGTAATATATGTGGATCATTGCTATTAAGGTGTTGTTTTTGCTAAAAATGCTTTATTGTTAATGATTTGTTGTTTTTTTTTTTCACAATATGAATGCTATATTGTTGTTAGCAAAGCTGCCTTATGAATTTATTTAACATATTTATGTTCTTGTATTTTGCTTAATAATTAATAGTTGGAAATACATTGTTTTACTTTATTTGTTCGATGTGAACAAGATAATAGTTACAAATAATAACATTACTCATACTAAATTAACTACTAGAAACAACTTGACACTTATAAATCTAACCTTTATGTTATATTTCTTGATCCAAACTCTATGTAATTTACCTTTATTTTCTTAAACTTATGTCACCTTCTCCCCCTATCATAGTTAATTCAATTTCATTTATAGGTTTGCACCAATTAATGAAGGTATAGTCGGTGTGACATGTCATCATATATGTAGAATAACTTATTTTTACTAGTTTTTGTTTATAATATTCTAACAACTGCTATGTCTTTACATTTGATGCACTTTCTATTCTTAAACTTTAGTTCATTCAAGTTGTTGTAACTTTGTATGATATTAGCATTTTATATAGATGATGATATGTTGATAATGTGCATGGTTGTTTTAATACAACTTTTTAACTCTAGTCCCTGTAAATTCATGCAGTTTGTGTTTAGTGGTGGGTAGGGGTGATAATTTTCGGTTCGGTTTAGTTTTTATAAAAAAAAGTAACCAAATCATTTTTTTTAAACCGAAACCGGTTCAAACCGACTAGTTTTGGTTCGGTTCGGTTATTTTAGAACAAAAACCGGTTCAAACTGGTTTTTTAGGTTTGGCTTGATTTTTTCCCGTTTGGCTTGGGTTTTTTTCTTAGTTTTCTCAATTTTGTTGGTTTGGCTCAGTTTTTTTCGGTTTGGGTTCGGTTCGGTTTTTTCGGTTTCAAGCTTATAAAACCAAAACCGAACTGGTCGGTTTTTTAAAAATTCTAATCGGTTTAATTGATTTTTTTTCACGATTCGGTTTTTTCAGTTAATTTTTTTTTGTTTTCTCGGTTTAATCGGTTTTTTTGCTCACCTTTAGTGGTGGGCAATGTGTGTTTGGTGGTGGGCAGTGTGCATACTGAATATTTTAAGTAGTGTGTGAATTGAGATTTTTTTGGAATTCTTACTATATTTTGGTGGAATTTTAGCAAGTTTGTTTGCTAGGATTATAAAGAAAAGAGGGATAAATATGAGTTGTTATCCTCAAATGGTGTGTGAAAATGGGTAGTTTGTGGTTGGAATATTTGACAGGTTTGTTGTGCTCAAATGGTACATGGAAAGGGGCAATATGTTGCTAGGGTTTTTGATAGGTTTGTTGTAAATGGAGAGATAATGATTGAGATTTTTTGTTGTTGGAAAATTATTGCTTGTGGTTGGAAATGACAGTTTATAAAAGAATTTGATCTTGATTATGTGTGAAATGGTTAAAAAAAGGATAAATGTATTGTTAAATATTTGCAGAGGTAACATTTTTGTAATTTTATGGTAATCGATCAACTTACTATTTTTTTTATTGCAATGATAACTTTTAGGTATTTTTCATTATTTTAACGCAATAGGAGCTTCATCGTTGTTAAATAGAAAATAATGGCAGTCCTATTTATAATCATATATTTTT
>Ga0325400_1001974_pt1 | contig 17495 bp, 13 predicted proteins | sample PopdelMetagenome_2_FD_205662 | JGI IMG/M metagenome (GOLD analysis project Ga0325400, IMG submission 205662) | Populus deltoides microbial communities from Bellville, Georgia, United States - Xylem-PdKOR-R1 | ecosystem: Host-associated > Plants > Phyllosphere > Stem > Wood/Secondary xylem... | reverse complement strand
TATATATATATATATATATATATATATTTGCTTTCATTCCATTTGTCTGTACTTTGTTGTTTGATTGGTTGAATGGAGGTCTTGTGTGCTGGTTTCATTTGTGCTAGTATTTTTTTATTTTAGAGAAACAACATTTGTGCATAAAAGCTTGATCATTGATATGTATTTTTCTTTTGTGTTACTATAAAGTGATCAAACAATAAGAGTTTGCACTCTTTGATCAAACTGTTACAGTAAATTGTGAAGTTGAACCTACTGAGCTTTTACTTTTGTTTTTGTTCCTTGCCAGTGTTAATTTTTCCCATGTCCTCTCCATAATTTTAGGTTGCAACATTAATCATTTTTTTTTCCATTCTTTTTCATAAGTTATATGACATGCTTTAGTCAAATGGCTGAAATGTCATGCATAATTTTATATGATCTATCATCAAAAGAAGAGACAAGATTAACTTGAAAAAAAATGTAAATTAAATGAGTAAATAAAAAAATAATTTTCTTTGAAAAAAGGAAAAGGCAAGCCTGTGCTAGCCATTGCTTGGCCCTGGCTTGCTAGGTCCTTGCTCACTGGGGTTAGATGCCTCTGGCTAGCACACTTAATTATGAAAGAAAAAAGAAAACATACGAAGCTGTTTTTCATAGCTTTGCTTCTCTTTAATAGGCAGCAAGACAGACAATAAGAAAGATGTCATTGTCTTGGATTTCGAGGATCACAAGAAATGGCAGCCATTGGTTTGTCTCTCATCGACCCTCATCTTATGGACTCTTGCTCTCCAACAATTCCCACTCTTCTACTCGAAAGGTAATACTAACAAATCTCCTTTATTGATTTCGTATATTCTATGACATTAGCAAGCTCATTCTCAAATGGGGCTCTTCATTCTTTTATCCCTTCTCATCTTGGTTTGTTTCATTGGTTTTTCAAGTGTGTGGGGTGTGGAATTGGAAAGGAAACAAAAATGAGCTGTTGGGTGAGCTTAAAAATGAGGAAATGAAATGGTAGATTTAGTTTAGATTATTGTCAATGCTGGGGGTAATAAACTGCTAATTCAGTGACGTGTTGTTGCTGCAATCAAAGCCAGTGTTTAGAGGGCCTTTCAGGCTTGGAATGAACTTAATTAAAATACTAAGTTTTTTTTAATCTTTGTTTGAATTGTTGGTATGTTTTGAGTGCAAGATTTTCCTAGTAATTTGTGCCAAATAGAGCTTTCTTGATGAGGATCAGGGTGTGCTAACCCAATCATATTCAATAGATGACAGGGAAAATGACTTAAATATCTGAAAAGCTTCTAAATTGTGATGGAGTGATTCAACTGCAAAGGACTTATAAATGATCATTTGCTAGTGATGCATAGGCCTGCTTTATGATTTGGAATGAAATGATCGGGAGTAAGCTAATATAATGGAGTTGAGGGAAGAGATAACAACAGGATATTTGAAGTCTAAAAGTAAACATCTGTGATAAGAATTTTTTTCCAAAAGGTTTTAGTCTCATTATACATAGTTAGATTTGAGAAGATTGGATGTTATTTATAATTTTGTTTGGTATCAATTTCTTTAAAGGATCAACAAGGTTTAGATCTGTCTTTTAATTAGAAAGTCTTATACTTAAAGTCTTATACTTGGATTACGATTTAATTTTTGCATTAAGCTTTATACGTGATGTTTTAGGAGCTCAGTCTTTTATCTCTTTTTAAGTTTTCTACAATTGATTGACTTACAGTTGTCTTACATATGCTGTAACCATTTATATTCTACTTGTTTTTGTTTCTGGTTATTAGTAGGTTTTCAACTGCAGAGAAACTTATTCTTGGACTGTACCTTCCTTTCATGTTTTCAAACATCAGATTCATCACCAGAGCAGTTCCTTAGTGGAGGTTAGATGTAGCACTCTCCTTTCATTTCTCTCCATGTTCTGTTTTTCATAATGTATTTATACATATGTATACATATATATTCCACTATATATTTTGGGTATGTAAAATTTATTCACTTATAACATGTAAATGAGGCATGGGGATGTGGGAGTTCATGATTGTGGGATATTTGCCATTCTTAAAGGATATTAGGGTTCACCTCTTGTCCCTTCTCCTGTTGGAACCTTTTAGTGTGTGATATGTATCCAAAGAAGCAAAAAGAACACTTCAATTATTATCCAATACCCTTTAAAATGATGTGTTGTAGACTTGGTGAGAAGTTTCATTAAAAAAAGGTACTATACAGCATTGTAAGCTTAGTGATAAATTTGATTGTGGACCATTTGTTTGGAATGGAATAGCATGTGGGTAGTTGAGCTAGGTTGTACCTTGATATAGTCGTATTTCAAATTCATTTACAGATTTTAAATCCTTTACTCTTTAAAGTTGAAACCGCAAGTTTTGAATATAGAGATCTCTTAAGGTTTTATGGCATAGGGAATTAGGGTAGATATAACACAAGGTCCATTCCCTTTTATCTATTTATTCATTGATTAAACAAAGGTTTTATGGGGTTTTGAGATACTCAATTCTTTGATTTAGGTAGCTTGATAGTTCTTGACTTCCTTGGTATACTTCCAGTGTATGAGAGGCCGTGTTATTGGTGCCTTGATTGTCAAACACTTGGTTTTCTGTTACTTGATACTTCATCTGATCCATCACACGTTTTCTTGTGTGCTACGTTGCTCACTCCTACGATTCGATACTTTGTTTTCCAGGAACAGCTTGACCCATTTTCACTTGTTGCTGATGAGCTATCACTTCTCGCTAATAGATTGCGGTCAATGGTAATTGCTGAGGTATTTATTCTGTCTTTTTGCTTATGTCAAATATGGTTGGTAGCAATAATAGATGACTTTCCTTTTCTGTTTTAATCGTGCTGATTTGATATGATGTGATAAAAATTGGATTCGAATTTCATTCACAGGTTCCTAAGCTTGCCTCAGCTGCCGAGTACTTTTTTAAAATGGGAGTACAAGGAAAGAGGTTCCGTCCCACGGTAACTACGATGATGCTTATGTGCTCATTATTTGGGTTTGCTTCAAGATTGTGTTCAGCTAGTGTCTAATGAGTTTATCTAATCTATGTTGAGTGTGATTTTGGTGGCTATTTTCCGGGAAGGAAGTTGTCCATATACTTCATTGCTTGTTTGAAACATTTAAGTGTGTTGTGCATACTTTTACTTTTTGGTAGTAATAAGTATGCAATAATATTATTGCAGCAATGACCAAAGACATTATTAATTGTGCTTTTGGACTAGGAAAATGTCTCAAAGTTCAAAATTGAGGCTTCGTGACTTAAGCTCACATTAAGGTCTGCGACTCCAAGTCTATTATTGATTCACCTTGTTGTACACTTGAAACTCGACTCACATCCGGAAAATATGCTCATTAGCTGGTCAATTTTAATCCAATATCCAATGGTATTACTTTTACTAATTTCTGTCTCTGAAACTCTGAAAATATATGAATAAATAATTTGTAAAAAAAATGCTTAGGAAGAACACATGATCAGCTAACATTGCTTATGAAATGTTTTGTAAGGTATCATGCCTAGCCTAGATCATTTGAACTTTAGTCTGAAGCTACAAGCCCTTGATTATTTCTTGTTGAAGTTTCCTGAACTCTTAATGTTATTACTGTTATCAAATAAAATTATGTTTTTTTTCATGTTTCAGATACATCATATATCTCTTTAAGTTTTGTGTAGGTTTTGTTGCTGATGGCGACAGCTTTGAATGTGCGTATACTTGAAACGGAAACTGGTAGTGAAGGAGATGCTTTGACAACAGAACTACGTAAAAGACAGCAATCTATAGCTGAAATTACCGAGATGATCCATGTCAGTTTCTCATAGTTCAGTATTTTTCTTTTGCCAAATTCCTTTTTGCTCTAACTTAATTCATTCATGCTTTTGTATCAAGTAAAGAAACATGTTTGTTATTGCTTCAGTACTAATGCAGTTGTTCCACGTGTTAGGTGGCAAGTCTTCTGCATGATGATGTATTGGATGATGCAGATACGAGACGTGGTATTGGTTCATTAAATCTTGTTATGGGCAATAAGGTGCTGCAATATATTTTTCTTTTTTATTTAAGTTCCACTCGTCATTTTAATTTTCTATAATTTCTGCTCTAGTTTTTTTTTTTAAAAACTTTATCCTGATTTTCTTTTGAAATGTGGAGTTGCTTTTCAATCAGTTCTTTCTCAATCTAGGTTTCTTAGCAGTTGAGTTTCATTATTGTCGTATTTGGAATTTCAATTGTTCGTGTTCAGCACTGTAGGAGGAATTCAATATATTATCCAAATTGTTAATTCTGTCTGACCTTCCAGCACTGGCAGGCTTCGGTCTCCATATAAAAAGTAGAAACATTTGTTGCAAGGAGAGGCAACATCATTTTGGAACTTATATGTAATGGTGTTGTGAATAAATATTTGATCCCTGCTTGGTACTTGGGTTATGTTTGTTATGGGGTTAAAAATTTGGAGGTGAAATGTAAAGGATGTAACATTTAAGAGTGAAGTGTTAAGGGTGTTAAAAATTATGTGGAAGAGTTAATGGTTTTTGGTAAGATTGTAAAAGATCATGGGTATTTGTGGTCCCCATGCTAGTTTAATCAAATTTGAAGTTGAATGCAAGTATAAAAACATTCAATAATATATATTTGTTTCTCAAATGTGTGGTGGAAGGAAAAGAGAAAAAAATGGATACAAAATTCAAGAAAGAGAAGATGCATATAAGATGACACCCCCTTGAATATTTTTACCTCCCCCCTCATCAGGGTGAAGCCTAACCTGCCTTCTATATTCTTAACCTCCTTTTTCTTATAACTATATTTTTAACCTCCTTGAGATTTCACCCCTCCCCAAAACTGTACCAAACACAAGGAGGTGAAAAATTAAATTACCCTTGTAAGTTTCATTCCCCCGTAATAAACACATCCATAGTAGATCTCTATCCACTGTGATGATCACATTGCTGCCTCTCTCATTTAGAGGGCTTTGCATTTAGATTTGTATGTTCACGAGTCCTTGGAGGCCATTTTCCTGTGCAATTTTAGGAACTTAAGAGGTTGCAGGTTGTTGGTGAAATTTGATTCTGGAATAAAATGTTGATATTGAGCATTGCATTGAGTTCCCATACTATAGAGATATTGATGGGACATTACTCTAGGTGCAGAAGTTTGGTTTTAATAATGTAGGGTATTAATGGTAATTATAGAGAATCAGTAATTGCTTGAATTGTTAAGGTAAATTGTATCAAGGAAAACACAAATAAATCTCTAGCTATATGTTTTTGGAGGGTTATAAAATTTTGTGCTTATGAGTTCCCATAGCTATTTGTTTTGGGGATGCTCAAGTGGTTTACTTACACAATGAACTGTTTGTGTGCTCTGGCTGTATTTATATTTATCTTTAGTAATATTCGATACCTTCTCCAAGATACTGATTATGGTGATAACATTGACTTTTCCTGGTTTTCATAGTATACCCTATCAAATCATAAGTTATGTAATTCCCCATGCAGGTGGTACTCTACTGGTAGTGAATCTGCTAATGAACAATAGCATCACAAAACTTTCCCATATATTATTGGGCAGGTTTTTTTTTTTATCATTTCAATTTGTACTTTGAAATTGAGTTATACGTCACTTTTTTGCATTGCTTAGACTAATAAAATTGTAGAGGACTGTAGCCTATGGTCTTCTTGTTTTTAATTTACTCCATTTCATTTGTATTGCAGGTGGCAGTACTTGCTGGAGATTTTCTACTTTCACGAGCTTGTGTAGCCCTTGCTTCTTTGAAAAACACAGAAGTAAGAATACATTAATGTTGTTCATCTAAGCATGAAAACCTAATATTTAGCAATAATCTCTTCTCTATTTAAGCAATGATACCGAGTCTTTCTATAATGCTTGGTATCTTTCAACTTTAGTCGCAGGCTCATAAGCACCTCAAAAGCAATCCTTTATTCTTCAAACTTGTTCCTAGTGGTAAAAAATGGTGGTGAAAAAGCCTTGGGGTTGAGTAGCATAATGGATTGTCAAGTTTTAGCCTGTCTTCCAATCCCTTACTTTTACTGCTTTTGCATATAGAGTTAACTGAATAACATCATTTGGTGTCAAATTTATCATACATCAGTTCATTGGTCCATGCATTTCCATTTCCCATGATTAATGAGATGATTTAGTATTAGTAAGCGCCATGTTAAGGACAATGGTATTTCTTTTTTGGTGTGTGTGTATTGGGGGGTCGGGGAGACTTCATATTTTCTCTGACTAATGTTATGTGCCTGTAGGTTGTTACATTACTAGCGACAGCTGTAGAGCATCTTGTTAATGGTGAAACTATGCAGATGACTTCAACATCTGAGCAACGTTGTAGGTATGCTGCTTTGCTTTCACTTTTCTGGGTGTCTGTAGAAAACTTTTATCTGGCTTGCCTAATCATGGATGGGTGGCTGTAATTTTCCTTTGAAAACAATGATCCAAGCGCCTGTGCATACTGACTGTTTATTGCTCTCAATTACTTTTTAATGGAAGGGGTAAGGCAGGCCACAGCAGCTTGATAGATTTTTTTTGTTCCCCCTTGAATCAGTTCTTTTCACGAAGTAGTTTCAATTTCTAATATCAGTTGTTTCTGATAGTTTATTATAATCTGTGCTTTCTCCATGCATCTCCCTTTCACTATAAGTGGTTTGGATTCTACCTGGAATTGCAAACTATATGAAACCTATTGTGTGTTGAAGCACCTCATTAAGCAATGTCCTACATGGGATCACCAGATAGAAGTTCTTGTTTTGGCCTATTCAACCTGGACACCCTTTATGGCGTTAGACAAAATGGAATGGTCCCGTGTAGTCTAATGACCATGAATGCTTTTATTTAATTGGCATAAAATGGTCTAAAAAGATGCACTTGCATAAGGTTATGCATGTGAATCAGCTGGATGACTGGGAGGCTATGAGCCACTTCTTTTTCCTTGTCTGTATATGATTACACCTATCTAAGCGATGGCGTGCAAAAGATTTGCAATAACACCTCAATGATCTTCCATTTTTCGGTTTATTTGACTTAAAAGGTTTTGCTATTGCAGCATGGAGTATTATATGCAAAAGACGTACTACAAGACTGCATCTTTGATTTCAAATAGCTGCAAGGCAATTGCCCTTCTTGCTGGGCAAACAACAGAAGTTGCAATGTTGGCTTTTGAGTATGGCAAAAATCTGGTTTGTGATTTCTTTCTTTCTTTTTTTTTTTTGTTTTTTTTTTTGGGGAACTCTTTTATTTGTTCCAAGTTGTGTTTTTGCTGGTGTGGACAGATTGATGGATTTCATGATTTCTGGTTAAATCTTCAGTTTCTGGCTATCATTTTCCTGTCTGATACCCTTCTGTCTGTGGTTGTTCCTTTTCCTATATTCTAACCGTTTTCTTTTCCAGGGATTGGCATATCAATTGATTGATGACGTTCTTGATTTCACGGGAACTTCTGCTTCCCTTGGAAAGGGCTCTTTGTCTGACATTCGCCATGTAATTCTTCTATCCTTGTTATGATATCTACTGGCTGGAGATGATAATGGTTGTAAGCTTGAACTGGTTGTGATTGCACAACCACTTTAAATAGTTAACAAGGTTGCATTATATATATATATATATATTCATTTGTTATGTTGATATGTCACCTGAAAGAAATATATATTTTGCCAATTGTCTTACAGGGAGCTTTGCTTCTTAATCAATCATAGTATATTTTTTCTTTTGCAACAATGTTTAATGGTTTAGGTCAAAATTTGAATTAGGTTAGACTTTGTTCTCAAATAAGATTGAGAACAGGCAATCTTGATTCAATGATCTTCTTATGTAACTGCAAACAAGAAATGACTAATTTCTCTTTTTTATTGCAATCCTCATTCTATAACAACAGGAAAATGTAAAAGCTGAAGCATTTTGTTTGATATCATTCAGTCTTAACTATCATGAAGTTGGCTAAATGTTGACTCTTTTGGAAAGTTCCTAATCAGGGCTCCAGATGTTCCACCTGCCAAATTCTTGGCTTATGGCACTGTCCTTGGGACAATATGACATAATGGTGCCAAAAATTTTGGTTGTCACTTGGTTCAAAAATTCATAGCTGTCTTTATTAGCTATGACCTGAAAGGCATGCTTAGTTGTATCTTGCACTGGATTGATTTGGGGTTTTTCCACTGGCATGATGTAGAATAGTGTATAGTATTTGATCTCAATGAACTGCTTTTACATTTTAAAGTCCCTACGTTGGTCAGTGTCATTTCATTTGTGACATGACGACAACTCTCAACATTCTTTCTGATTCTGTTACATTTTCAGTTGCACATCAGAGCTCATTTTCATAATTTCCGGTTCAACAACGTGAAATTTTATTGTAGGGAATTGTAACAGCTCCAATATTGTTTGCCATGGAGGAGTTCCCTCAGTTGTGTTCAGTTATTGGCCAGGGCTTTGACAAGCCTGAAAACATCAATGCAGTAAGTTCATCTTCATTTACTGATCTCAAAAAATGCTGATGTGTGACGATAATAATCTACCATAAAGCTGAAGCTACCTCAGAGAATTGCAAAACACTACATTTTTTTCTGGTTTTTATGTGCATCAATTCTGTGACGTGCCTAACATTCATGCTTAATGTCATCCAGCAACAAAAAAGCATATATTACTTGCATTTCTGCCGTCAATCAGTGATTGATGCTGAGACTTAATGATTCTGACGTGGAGGCTATGAATTTTTGTGGACGTTAGCTTTGGCATTCCAATATGGAATGTTGGAGAATGCTTAGTATTTTCACCTATTCAAAATATTTTAAATGATTTGGAACTCCTTTTGGCATGACAAATTTGAAAAAAATGGACAGTAGTTTTCTATACGCAAGAGGTGAAGTACCAGATGTATGATTTGGCCCTTTGGGAGGTGTTTGCTATTGGAATTCTGCTTTTCTACAGAGCACGATATGCTCACTCCACATTCCTTTCATTCCATCTAATCCCCGTTCTTTGCTTTCTGATGTTTTCTTTACTTTGAACCGCGGAACTTGCTTCCATCTAATCCCCATTCCTTTCACTCCATTGTTCATGTTTTACATGGAGTGTTGATTCCAACCCATCTGTAAAACTGATTTTCATTTAAAGCATAGGTAAAATGATGATGCCCTGATCGTTTCTACTGTTTGTATCATCTGTTTGTTTTTTTTTTCCCTGTAGAAATTAATGTTAATTTATCCGAGCTGCTCTGTCTATGGATTCAGGCCCTTGAGTACCTTGGGAAGAGCCGTGGAATACAGAGAACAAGGGAGCTAGCTGCAAAGCATGCTAATCTTGCAGCAGCAGCTATTGATTCTTTACCTGAAACTGATGACGAAGAAGTAAGAAAATCACGGAGGGCGCTAGTTGATCTTACTCAAAGAGTAATCACAAGAAATAAATGACAGTATGAATTCTCGCAACATAGTGTAGAAGTAAGAAAATCACGGAGGGCGTTTACTCAGAGAGTAATCACAAGAAATAAATGACAGGGTATGAATTCTTGCAACATAGTGTAGCAGATTTTTGCTTATTTTTCATTTTATTGTTCCTGCATTTGAGGGTCTTGCTCCACGTTATTTATTTGATGTTTTTTCTAGTACAAGTTGAGAAATCATGTGTGAATTAAATTCCAGGTCACGGGTTATTCAGACCAACTTGACGAATTGAATTGAGTTTAACAGAACAATTATGATCCTGATTGCATTGTATAGCAAATTATAGAGTGTAGATTTAAAGATACTCAATAGATATTCCTCAAGAATGATTGTATCAGAAAACCAGTGTTTAATCTACTACTCTAACCAACACCTTCTTCAATTAGCCATCCTGAGAAAGAAATGTATCAATACCCCTGGTTTCAATATAGGATGTTGGTGCAGAGGCAACACTTTTAGGAAGCGCATTCGCAAAGGTGGGAGAGATTGCTAGCATTGACAATTCTGCACTGGGCTGAGTCTATACATCTGCTACTTCATTTTCTTTGTTATATATATATAGAGGCGTTATCACGCCCATTGATTTCACCAGCCAAGTTGATTGAGTACAGGTATGGAGTGTTTGCTCAAGCACGTGCTTAAGACTGATGATTAATTTTTAATTGTAATTGCCCAAACCACCACGCCCTTTGATCATAAAGCTCTGTCATGACTGTGATGTGTCAATGGCATTGCAGTGTTGGGTGGTGTTGTTCGGAAAAGAAAGGGGACAGAGAATTTCGCCCACTGAATAAACCGCCATTAAAGCTCTGGCTCGGTTCCAATAGCGTTTGGTTTGCATTTGTGATGGGGCTTGATTTGGCCTCTACCTGTCAGGTTTGGAACGGTCCAGAGCAATGTTCGTCTCTAATTACATAATTAAATTTGATACTTCTCAATTTTTAAGTGCTCCCATGTTCTATTATTCTTTTCTTAGTGTGCTTATAACCCCAAAACTAGTTGTAATTTAAGAAAATAAATAATTTTAAATTCTTTTGCAACTTAAATTTCAGTGGAAGAAACAATTTTTATTTTTATATATAAAGGTAGTTGAAGAAGTGCATGAAGGGTATTGATTAATATCAAACATGTTATTGACACGCTTTTAAAAAAAAATCTCTAAAATTGTTAGTGTTCATATCAATCCGAAAAATATGTTTTTTATTTTATCTTTGCAAAACTTAGGAAATTAACTAAATTGAACTAAATAAATGGATAGCTAATATAATTTTTTTAGAAAATCTTAAGCAACAAAAAAAAAATCAAAATAAAGTTTTAAGAATGTGTAAGAAATAAAAAAATCCGAATATAAAATAAATATATTAAAAAAATAAAAACTTGAAGATATTTAAGCAAATAAAAATCTAAAACTTTCATATAAAAGTTTTTCAAAATGCTCAGCCCATAAATTTTTTTTGAAAATGTTTAAGAAATAAGAAAAACATTTTCTTGTGTCTTGAAAATCTTTTGGCTGATAAATTATTTTTTATTTATTAAATTTTTGTATTTCTTAAATTGTTTTTAAAAATTATACTTCTTAATTTTCTAGAACAATTAATGATTGGTTATTGTAAAAAAATATATTGATTTTAAAAATCTTTGTTTTAGTATAAAATAATTAATTTTTTATTCCTTAAACATTTTCAATAAAAAATTATTTTTTGATTTTACTCATAATGTGTTATTTATCTTCAATTTAATGAAGCTTAGTCTTGGGTTAAATTGATTCAACATAGGGTAAAACTTGACCAAATCTTTTTCATATGGGCTTATGTTGGGTGTTTTTCCTCTTCAAGTTTTGATATTTGCCATCACACATGGGAGTCGCTATTTATAACTAAATAAATAAATAAAATCTTGTGCCTTCTTATCTTGAAATCTTTCCTTTTTCTCTTAGGCGAGGGGCCTTCTTTGTTTTCGAAGTCTCCTTGGCTACGGCAAATGTTGATGTCAAACTCGGGTAGATATGAACTGTGAAGTGATTGTGTTAGACTTAGACCTTGTTCTCGTTTACTGCCAACGAAGAAAATGGAGGAAATGAAATCTCAATCCTTGGCTAATTTTGCTACGTTCTCTCTTCCCAAATTGACAACTACATACTATCTCTCCCACAAACAACATTTTTTTTTACACATTCCTCTACACAGAAGTTGAGCAAGAAGGCAGACTCAACATTACAATGAAAAACACTCTGATTGAATGTAAATATCACTTGAAATGTTGAAGAAATTGATGTGATACAATAGAATACACTACAATTACAGAAAACATGAGACCAGTGAAAGAGAACGGTTAGCAAACATCAAAAGACCTGCATGTCTTCATTACAGCTCTTAAAATTTGAACGTTCCTATTGGAAACCAAAAAATTACTTTGACGTGACATGACATGACATTCCTTCTTGCAGTTCTACCGATATGTGAAGTACAAAACCGTCCTGTCAACCAGCCCCTCAAAAAGTTCCCAGGAGATGATAACTAAAATAGATCAGTCCTTGACATCAGTGACGCCTTCAGCAGAGATCTGGAACCGTGCTTCAGCTTCAGCTAAACAAGGAGAACTTATTACTTTACAGATGCGCTCCTCCCCTCTTCCCTTCCGAAGAGCAAGCCTGTGGCAAGTGTACAATAACTAGTTCAGAATTTTCAAGTAAGAAACCTTCACACTCGAGAGGAGAATTGCAGGGGATTACCAACCTTGTTGTAGAAGCATGAGCCATGATGTTACCACCAATAGGCTTGATTTGAGGTCCAGCAAAAATAGCAGAACCATCAACTTGTGCAACTACTTGGTTTGTAATGACAACAGCCACACCGAACTACACCAACAAAATGAGCAGGAAAATTTACATTTCTAATTGAAAAGTCTATTTGGAGCATGTGCATAGCATTCACAAATGCTGGCATAACAAGAGAGGGTAAATCCGGGAAGTCATGTGGCCTAAAAGAATTGTGCGTCCAATTATTCAATTATGTAAACAGGTATAAATGATGAATGCTAGTAAAGAAGGCAGAATGTTAATAAAGATAAAGGTGGCAGTCTACCTCATCTGCTAACTTCTGAAGGCTCCTAAGGAACTTTGCTAGATGCATCTGCCGAGCTGAAAGTTCTCCCCTTCCAGAAAAATCTGTTCTGTATAGAGCAGTAGCACTGTCTACTATCATAAGAGCAAACCTATAGAACCACAATCCATTGACATAATTAGATTTAACTGCAAATCAAGACCAAAGAATAAAAATAAAAAAAATGCAAAGTAGAGGTTCTTTGATTATTAAAGTCACACTGTAAGAACTTTTACTTACTATGGAATCCCTGCTACACGGATTTTCAAAGCTAAAAAATGTTATTCATATACATGTATGTGAAATAGGTTCCATTACTTAATTTTAATCAACCCTCCTGATAAAACTTCTCAGGAATTCATATCAGCAGTAGAAGAGCCAATTGTGCGCATAATCTCAGGGCCCACCAAGATTTCTTGATCCTGAGTAACAGTGGCTATGTAGAGTCATCCATACATTAGACAACGACGACAATGTGTACCTTGTTTCCACCATCATTGAAGCTGCTTCGAGCAAAAGCCTTGATTGATGATCGGTGTTATATGCCCGAGCATAAGCCACATTCTCCAAAACATCAGCGCCATTCAGCCCAAACCTGCAAGGTTTAAAACCATTACCCATTTGACAACAAGAAGGCTAGAGCAGAGGTTATTCTCTAGGTAGCTGTATGACACCTATCAGCTATCTGTAAGAGTCTTTGTGGCCTGAATGTGCCCTCTGCATCTATGTACATTGCTTTTCCCTCGCCTCCTCCTTGATCTAATGGAAGCTGAAATAAAAGAGTGAATTAGATGCAGGGCTTCGATAGATTGCATCACTAGGTTGACAATATTGTTAATATAAAGATTGAAAGCATTGCCTATATAGTAAGCTGGCGTGCATGGCAAGATAAGGGACCCCGTTAGATGAACGTGAAACGAGACAAGTAGGCAAGGCACCTTTAAAAGGCATATTGCTACGCGCTGATTTGTATGGTTATTTTTATTCAGTCTGTATATATTCTCTTTTGCTTGCTCCACAAGGTAGCCAGAGCCAGCCAGTTTTTCATTCTCTTACTTGATATTCTTGTCCGATTGTCCATTAGAGATCACAAGTGACTTTTAAAACAACAGAACATGCAAAACTACATAATGGAATTAAACTAGTCTCTACTTATTGCAAAGCTATTCAGGAATAAAAAAATGCTCTTACTTGGCAAGTGACGCAAAGCGTGTGGCACAGCTGAGTTTTTCCAGAGCGGAACTCACCATACATTTCAGTAATAGATCCTGTCTCAACCCCTCCTGTCAAAAGTTAGCTGTGTGAGGTTACAACACTACAGGACATGGAAAGTGCTAATGTTCTTAAGAAGAATGGCTACAAAAACACAGAGTCTAATGTGATAGGATCATTGTTAAGAGTTGAAAGAAATCTTTGATACTTGCCTTCCAAAATTTTGTCAAGCTCTCTTGACCCAGATGTTATCTGAATTATCTCTTGCCTCTGAGCATGGAGTTGGCTAGCACTAGTAAAACCCAGGGGCACCAGTTTGGAAGCTGTACATATAAGCCAAAGTAAAGATACGAGTCTCTATCTGAACTAAGAAAAATACAACGACAAAAAATCTTGAAGAAACAAAAACAAGCTAAGCAATGACATGCCTGCTTCGATGATTTTGTCAACTTTAGCTTCACTGATTCCTTTAATTTGCAGAAGCTCTTTCCTGGGAGAAAAGGCAACAGATTCAACTGTGCAGAGACCCGCATCTTTAAGCTTCTTTACGTCAAGGGAAGCTATGCCTGACGCCTTGAGTTAAGGGTTATATATGTCAGAATACAACTAAAACTTAACCTTCATACTGTAAATGATTAACATAACATCTCAAGACTATCATCTGAAAAAATGCAGTATTCTTGGAATTGAAGTAAAAAAAAAAATTAAAAACAAAAGCACCTTTAAGAATAGGAAATTTGATTCAAAACAGCATTACTCCTCTAGAATTTATTGCCATCAGAAAAAGAAAAGGCCCACACTTGAAAGCCATGCTTAGATGTGAAACCAATTTCAGTTACAAAATCAACAATCAACATCTGACAACCCAAAGTTGGACATCATACAAGAGTCCACATTTTGAAAGGATGAAAATACATTATTGCCTGTTAAATTTATATGCATAAAACCAAACAAACCAATTTCGATAGACAATGAAAACAAACCAATCAAATCAAGAAAACTGACAAAGAACCCTCCTTGAGAAAATTTAAGGGAAACCCATATAGGCAAACCCCTAGTTTTGTCTAATTTAGGTCAAGAACCAACTCAAGATTGAAATACCCATAATCAAGATAACCCACGCCGGAGCAACAATGTACAGAAGCTAAAAGCAAACTAAGATGCTAAACTCAACTAAACTACAGAATCTTGGGCAATAAGACCCCATTCGGCACACAATGGAACCTTGGCAAGGTTATTAATAAAAGCGAAAAATAAACCATTTTTAAGCATTTTTTTTTAAAAAAGGAAGGAACCCATTTGGTTAAACCCCTTAATTTTTCCTAATCCATTAGTAGAATTGAAGAGATGATTGATAGTGAAAGAAAAGATTGAGTCTTGGAGACATTTAGTTACCTGAAGCTGTTCAACAGGGAAAGGCCCATGTTGCACCTCTTCATGATCCTCATGTTGTTGCTGATTAACAGCCTTTTGGTTTCTTTGTTGCTCCATTTCCAGAGATCTATTGAGCTCAGAGGTAGAGAATTTAGAGAGAGAGGAGAGGGAAGGAAGAAAGTTTGATGGGAGGGAAAATGTTAAGTTCAAAAGAGCACAGGGGGCGCCAAAATAAAAGATGGAGACGAAGCTTGTGTTGGAAGTCTTGAGCTTCCCCTGTGATCTATTGGGCTTACAAATTGGTCCTCTTTTTTTAGTTTATAGTAGAAGAGAAGTAAACAGACTTCACAACGAAGCCCATATAGATTGGATCAAGCTTCTTTTGGGTCTCTACAATTAGCTTAGTGTTTTAGTGTTTGTTTTTGTGATAAAAACCATATTTTACAAAAATGTTTTTGCTTGAATTTAATTGTTTTAGGTATTTTTGAATTGTTTGATGTGTTTATATTAAAAATAATTTTTTAAAAAAATAAAAAAATATTATTTTCATATATTTTTAAGTAAAAAATATTATAAAAAATAATTGATATCATAATATTAAACACTATTTAACTTTTCATTTGAGTTTATTAGGAATGCAGTAGAATACCTAATGACTTGATTGAGAACATTAATGACTTGATTGGGGGTATTTTTTTCTTGAAATTAATTGTTTTATGTATTTTTGGATTGTTTGATGTGTTGATATTAAAAATAAAAAATTTTTAAAAATAAAAAAAATATTATTTTCATGTATTTTTAAACGAAAAACACTATAAAAATTACTTATTATCATAATATTAAACACTACCTAACTTTTCATTTATGTTTATCTTAGAGTCTAGTAAAATACTCACATCTATCATCATCAACACATATTCAATTAAATTTGACTTAGGGGAAGGGTTTTTTCACTCACTAGGTGTTTTTTTATTTTAAAAAAATATAGTTATAATTTTTAATTTTCATAAAATCACCACATAAAACCATAAAAATCATAAAATGAAGTTTAAAATTCAAATCCATACATAAAATTTATATACGTGTTGTGGAAAAGTAATAATAATAATAAATGGAGTCAGTGATAGAACAGGTGATATATACCCTAAATTGCCACTGCCCCCATCTTTATGCATAAATTCTACCATGTGCACATAATGATGGACTTTTTTATTAATCATAATTGTCAAATTCAACATGGTTGGTCAATTGATTGAAAAAACTTGATAACTCGAATATTAGATGGATTGAGTTTGTAATTAAACCAGACAAATCATTAATCCAATCAAAATTTAATTAACCCAGTTGATTAATTAACCCAATCTAGTAAAACCACATTGATTTATCTAATTATTTTATTTAAAATGAAAAGAAACAAGATTTATGGGTAGATTCGGGCGGGGCGTGCTGTGTCTCCTAACACTCAAAAATATCTTTTCATCATGTTATTGAAAGCGTCACTGTATTATCTTTCATGTGGAATGGTGCATGTCGATGTTAGTGGTCCGATTTGTTTTCAGTGGGCTTTTCTTTATATTTTTATTTTTCTCTCTCCACCCTTGAAAATTATAGCTTGATCCTTTTTGTTATTGTTATTTCAACTTCAGTCCTTATTATTTTGATTTTTAATTTTTGTTCTTGGTCTTTTTATAGAAGTTTTATTTGTTTTCAATTTCATCATTCAATCTCAATTTATAAAATATTATATTTTAAAATTTGGTCTTTATTTTTTTAATTTATAATTTTTTCCTTAGCCCTTTTATAAAAGTTTTATTAGTTTTTAATTTTATCATTTAATCCAAATTGATAGTATTACGTACGTTTTCCAGTTTGGTTCTCATTGTTTTGGTTTATAATTTCTTTCTTAATCTTTTTTTATAAAAATTATTTCACTCTTCAATCAAATATTTATTTTTTATTTTTCATGTCAAATCTGACACTCATTCTTTTGGTTTTTTTTTGCCCTCTTACTAAATTGATATTTCTTTTTAATTTCACCATTCATTCAAATATAAAATTTATTTTTTATTTTAGTTTTGATCCTCATTATTTTAATTGTTATTTTTTTGAATCATTTTGTATAATTGAAATTCTTTTTTCAATTTCTTCATTCAATATTTGATTGATTGAGAATTGAACTTCATAATTTTTTCAAATAAAATGCTTCAGGTCTAATGACCCGAGTTATAAGTTTGAAAAGTTAACACATTTTTTTATATAAAAAAGGGCTTTATAATTTTATTTTATTTTTTTATTGGGTTATTCCAATCTCATGATCTGGGCTACATGTTTAACAAGATATTTC
>Ga0325400_1001973_pt1 | contig 17507 bp, 14 predicted proteins | sample PopdelMetagenome_2_FD_205662 | JGI IMG/M metagenome (GOLD analysis project Ga0325400, IMG submission 205662) | Populus deltoides microbial communities from Bellville, Georgia, United States - Xylem-PdKOR-R1 | ecosystem: Host-associated > Plants > Phyllosphere > Stem > Wood/Secondary xylem... | reverse complement strand
GGTTGGCGACCTGCGACACCTCCAGCGGCGACAACTCGCCGGCGCGGAACTGCTCGGTGACCAGCGCCACCGACCGTTCCTGCGCGGCGACGACCGTGCGCGCGACCGCGGCGGCCTGCGTGGCGCCGCACAGGTCGACATAGGCGAGCACCGTATCGGCGGCCACGGCGACCCGGAGCCCGTCGAGCGCCGCCGCCTGCGCGTCGGCGTCTGCCCGCGCCGCCAGCGCGCCCGAGCGGAGGCGCCCGAACAGATCGACGTCCCAGCTGGCGGTGATCGCGGCGTCGTAGTCGGTGGTGGGGACGTTGCCCGACGCGCTCGGCTGGCCCGCCGGGTCGTCGACGCCGAGGCTGCTCTCCACCGTGGTCTGGGGCAGCCGCGCCGCCCGCGCCTGGCGCAGCGCCGCGCGCGCGCCATCGAGGTTCGCGTAGGCGACGCGCAGGTCGGCGTTGGCGGCGAGGCTCGCCTCGACCAGCCGATCGAGCGCGGGGTCGTCGTAGAGCCGCCACCACCGGTCGGGCACCGGCGCGATCGACGCGGTCGGCAGGGTCGCGAACGGCCCGACCGCAGTCACCGCGGGTATCGTCGGCGGCGGGGCAGGCGCGGTCATGCACGCGCTCGCCAGGAGCGCGAGAAGCGGGGCGAGACGCTTCATGCCGGAACCTCCGCCAGCTTGGCCTCGGGGGCCGGGCGCTCCTTGCCGAAGCGGGCGTAGAGCGCGGGCATCAGGAACAGGTTGAGCGCGGTCGAGGAGACGAGCCCGCCGAGGATCACGATCGCCATCGGGTGCTCGATCTCGTGCCCCGGCGCGTTGCCGGCGACGATCAGCGGCAGCAGGGCGAGGCCGGCGCAGGCGGCGGTCATCAGGATCGGCACCAGCCGCTCCTCCGCGCCGCGGACGATCAGGTGCGGCCCGAACGCCTCCCCCTCGAAGCGGCGGAGGTGATCGTAGTGCGACAGCAGCATGATGCCGTTCCGCGCCGAGATGCCGATCACGGTGACGAACCCGACCAGCGAGCCGAGCGACATGACGCCGCCGGTCAGCGCCACCCCGATCACGCCGCCGACCAGCGCGAACGGCAGGCTGAGCCCAACCAAGGCGGTGATCCGGGTCGAGGGGAACTCGAGCCAGACGAGGAGCAGGATGCCGACCAGACAGGCGAGCCCCACCGTCCACAGCCGCTGGCGCGACTCCTTGAGCGCGGCATATTCCCCCAGCACCTGCGGGTGGTAGCCGGTCGCGAAGGGGATGCCCGCGACCGCCGCCTCGACCCCGCGCGCCACCGTGCCGAGGTCGGCGCCGGAGACGTTGAGCGTCACGTCGAGCCGCCGCTGGCCGTTCTCGCGCCGCACCTCGTTGGGGGCGGGGACGACGCGGATGTCGGCGACGTCGCGCAGGCGGACAGGGGCGCCCGCGGGCGACTGGATCATCAGGTCGCCGATCTTGTGCGCGTCGTTCCGGAGCGAGGGGTCGCTCCACAGCGCGACGTCGAACGCCTTCTGGTCGCGGTAGATCTCGCCCAGCTTCTGCCCGGCGACCAGCGTCTGCGCCTGGCGGCGGACCTCGCCGGGGGTGAGGCCGAAGGTGACCAGGTCGTCTCGCTGTTCCTGCCGTATCTGGCCGTCGAGCGGCTGAGGCGGCAGGAACGGTCCACCCCGCGGCCGCCTGAGCGCGCGCGTCTCGAACTGCCGGTCGACGACGATCCGGGCGCCTGTTCCGTCCCGCGCGGCGGCGGCTGGCGGCCGGGCGCGCGCTGGGCGCGTGCCGAGGAGCCGGACCGGGCGACCGTCGCGCGCCAGATCGCCGCGATGCCCGCACACGCGCGTCCGCCGATGCGCGAGCTCGGGCGGCGATCGGAGGCGGCCGAGCACCCGTTCAAGCGTGGCGTCGCGCCTGACGAGGCGCCGGCGGTCGCGGGGGCGGCGCCGGTCGACGACGCGCCGCTCGCGCTCGTCGACAAGGTTGGGCGCCGCGAGGAGGTGGTCGCCGCCTGCGGGCTCGCCGCGGCGCTCGGCATCCATGTCGGCATGGCGGCGACGCATGCGCGCGCGCTGGTGTCCGATCTCGACTGCCGGCCGGCGCAGCCGCAGGCCGACGCGGCATTGCTCGGTCGGCTCGCGCTGTTCGCCGTGCGCCGCTGGACCCCGATCGCCGCGGCCGCCCCGCCCGATGGCCTGTGGCTCGATTTGTCGGGCTGCGATCACCTGCATGGCGGTGAACGACGCTTCTGCCGTCGGCTGCTCGCCTTCTGCCGACGCGCAGGTTTTACCGCGCGCGTTGCCATCGCCGAGACGCCCGGCGTGGCGCATGCCGTGGCGCGCTTCGGTCGCGATGATCTGACGATCGTGGCGCCGGGCGGCATCGTGGAGGCGCTGGCGCCGCTGCCGCTCGTCGCGCTGCGGCTGGACGGCGTGGCGCTCGGGGCGGCGCGCCGCTTCGGGTTCGAGCGGGTCACCGACCTGCTGCCGGTGGCGCGTGGCCCGCTTGCCCGGCGGCTCGGAATGGCGGCGATCACTAGGCTCGATCAGGCGCTCGGCGCGGTGGCCGAGCCGATCGTGCCGCGCGAGGACGCCGGGATCCCCAGCGTCGAGCGCCGGCTGCTCGAGCCGATCGGAACGGCGGAGGCCATCGAGCAGGTCATGGCCGATCTGCTCGGCGACCTCGCCGCCGTGCTGCAGGAGCGCGGGCTCGGCGTGCGCGCGCTCCGGCTCGTCTGCTTCCGTGTCGACGGCGGCGAGCAGGTGGTCGCGGTCGCCACCTCGCGGCCGACGCGCGAGGTGGCGCACTTGCTGCGGCTGCTCAAGCTCAAGGTCGAGCGGATCGACCCCGGCATGGGCCTGGAGCAGTTCCGGCTGGTCGCGCCGCATACCGAGCCGCTCGATGCGCTCGACCTAGGCGCCGTGCTCGCGGGCGAGACGCTGGTCCGCGATCCCGCGCGGCTCGTCGACGTCGTCGCCGGTCGCATCGGGGCGCGCTCGGTGTTCCGCGTCGCCCCGATCGCGAGCCACGTCCCCGAGCGCGCGGTCACGCTGGTCGATCCGGTGACCGTGCCCGGGCGCTGGCCGGCATGGCCGCGCCCCGTGCGCCTGCTCCAGCGGCCAGAGCCGCTCAGCGGCGTCATCGCGCTTCTGCCCGACCAGCCGCCCCGGCGCTTCGAGTGGCGCGGCACGACGTACAGGGTCGCAGCCGGCGACGGACCCGAGCGCATCCACGGCGAGTGGTGGCGCCGCGATGCCGAGGTGTGGGCAGTGCGCGACTATTACCGCGTCGAGGAGGAGGGCGGCGGCCGCTACTGGGTGTTCCGCCGCGGCGACGGCGTGGAGGCGGATACCGGCGACCTCAGCTGGTGGATGCACGGCGTGTTCGCGTGACCGACTATGTCGAGCTGCAGCTGCTCACCCACTTCTCGCTGCTGCGCGGTGCGTCGAGCCCGGAGGAGCTGTTCGCCGCCGCCGCCCTGCTCGGCCATCCGGCGCTCGGCGTCGCCGACCTCGGCACGGTGGCGGGCGTCGTCCGCGCCTGGGAGGCGCAGAAGGCGACCGGCGTGCGCTCGATCGCGGGCGCGCGCGTCGATCTCGCCTGCGGGCGGCGCCTGCTCCTCTACCCGACCGACCGCGCCGCCTGGTCGCGCCTGACGCGGCTGCTGACGCTCGGCAAGCGTCGCGCGGGTAAAGGTGCGTGCGAACTGCACTGGCACGACCTGCCGGCCTGGTCGGAGGGGATGATCGCGATCCTGCTGCCAGACAACGCGGACGAGGCGAACGCGGCAACGCTTGCCGACCTCAAGGCCGTCTACGGGCGCCGCGGCTACATGGCGCTGTTCCAGCGGCGGCGGCCCAACGACGCCGCGCGTATCGACGCCCTCGCACGGCAGGCAGGCGCGGCGGGCGTCCGCGCGGTCGTCACCGGCGACGTCCTCTATCACGCCCCGAGGTGCGGCTGCTGCAGGACGTCGTCACCGCGGTGCGCGAGAAGTGCACCGTCGACGAGCTCGGCTACCGGCGGGAGGTCAATGCCGACCGCGCGCTCAAGTCCCCGGCCGAGATGGCCCGCCGCTTCAGAAACTATCCAGACGCGCTGCGCGCCAGCGTCGATATCGCCGCCGCCTGCACCTTCGACCTGGGCGAGCTCGCCTACCAATATCCGCACGAGCGCATCGTCGAGGGGCTGAGCGCGCAGGCCGCGCTCGAGAAGCTCGCGGATGAGGCGGTCGAGCGGATGTTCGACGGCGCCGTGCCGCCAGCCTATGCCAAGCAGATCGCGCACGAGCTGAAGCTGATCGGCGAGCTCGGCTACGCGCCCTATTTCCTGACCGTCTACGCGATCGTGCGCGAGGCGCGGCGGCGCGGCATCCTGTGCCAGGGGCGGGGGTCCGCGGCCAATTCCTGCGTCTGCTTCGTGCTCGAGGTGACGTCGATCGACCCGATCAAGCACGAGCTGCTGTTCGAGCGCTTCGTCTCGGGCGAGCGCCGCGAGCCGCCGGACATCGATGTCGATTTCGAGCACGAGCGCCGCGAGGAGATCATCCAGTGGATCTACGAGACCTATGGGCGTGATCGCTCGGCGCTGACCGCGGTCGTCCAGCGCTACCGCGCGCGCGGCGCCGTCCGCGACGTCGGCAAGGCGCTGGGACTGCCGGAGGACCTAACCTCGTCGCTCGCCGGCCTCGTCTGGGGCTGGTCGGCGGAGGGCGTCGGCGAGAAGCAGGTGGCGGAGCTCAACCTCGACATCGCCGACCGGCGGCTGCGCCTGACGCTCGACCTCGCCCGCAAGCTGATCGGCGTGCCGCGCCACATGAGCCAGCATCCGGGCGGCTTCGTCCTCACCCACGACCGGCTCGACGACCTCGTGCCGATCGAGCCCGCGGCGATGGAGGACCGCCAGATCATCGAGTGGGACAAGGACGACATCGACGCGCTCAAGTTCATGAAGGTCGACGTGCTAGGCCTGGGCATGCTCGGCTGCATGAAGCGCGCCTTCAACCTGCTCGAGGAGGCCAAGGGCGTCCGGATCGGGCTCGCCGACCTCCAGGACGACGACCCGGACGTGTTCGGCATGATCCACAAGGCCGACACGCTCGGCACCTTCCAGATCGAGAGCCGCGCGCAGATGTCGATGCTGCCGCGGATGAAGCCGCGGCGCTTCTATGACCTCGTCATCCAGGTCGCCATCGTGCGCCCGGGCCCGATCCAGGGCGACATGGTCCACCCGTATCTGCGTCGGCGGGAGGGGCTGGAGAAGCCGGAATACCCACGCCCCGAGCTGCGCGCGGTGCTCGAGAAGACGCTGGGCGTGCCGCTGTTCCAAGAGCAGGCGATGAAGGTCGCGATCGTCGGCGCCGGCTTCACCCCGGCCGAGGCCGACCAGCTGCGCCGCGCCATGGCGACGTTCAAGTTCACCGGCGGCGTCAGCCACTTCAGCGATAAGCTCGTTGAGGGCATGGTTGAGCGGGGCTACCCGCGCGAGTTCGCCGAGCGCACCTTCCGCCAGCTCGAAGGCTTCGGCTCCTACGGCTTTCCCGAGAGCCACGCGGCGAGCTTCGCCAAGATCGCCTACGCGTCGAGCTGGATGAAATACCATCATCCCGACGTGTTCTGCGCGGCGCTGATGAATGCGCAGCCGATGGGCTTCTACGCGCCGGCGCAGATCGTCCGCGACGCGCGCGAGCACGGGGTGGAGGTGCGGCCGCCCTACATCAATGCCAGCCGCTGGGACTGCGCGCTCGAGCCGACCGGCGGCCGCTACCTGGCGGTGCGCCTGGGCCTGCGACAGGTGCGGGGGCTCTCCAACGCGGACGGCGCCTCGATCGTGGGCGCGAGGAGTACGGCGGCGTTCGCGTCGGTGGAGGATGTCTGGCGGCGGTCGGGCGTCCAGCGCGCCGCGATCGAGAAGCTCGCCGATGCCGATGCCTATCATGCGTTCGGGGCCGACCGGCGCCAGGGGCTGTGGAAGGTGAGGGGCCTCGGCGAGACGCCGCTGCCGCTGTTCGTGGCGGCCGACCGGGCCGCGGACACGGCGAGCGTCGAGGGGATCGAGCCGCCGGTCGCGCTGCGGCCGCTGACCGACGGCCGCGAGGTGATCGAGGACTATCGGACGCTGCAGCTGTCGCTTCGCGCACACCCCCTGTCGTTCCTGCGCGACGAACTGACGCGGCGCGGCGTCACCCGCTGCGCTGATCTCGCCGCGATCCGCGACGGCCGGCACGTCGAGGTCGCGGGCATCATCCTCGTCCGGCAAAAGCCCGGCTCCGCCAAGGGCGTGCTCTTCATCACGATCGAGGACGAGACCGGGATAGCCAACGGCATCCTGTGGCCGGACCGCTTCGAGGCGCAGCGCCGCACCGTAATGTCGGCGTCGATGATCTGGATGAAGGGGAGGGTGCAGAAGGAGGGCGAGGTCATCCACGTGATCTGCGACCGGATCGTCGACCATGGCGACCTCCTGACCCAGGTTGGCGCGATGTCGTTCCCGCACCGCACCGCACCGGTCGCGGCGACGGCGCCCGCCACGCCGGCTCGCCCGACAGGGGCGACAAGGGCTGGAGCCCGCATCCGCGCAACTGCTACTGGCCGCCGCACGCCGACGGGATGGACCCCGAGGACGCCGTGCGCTTCAAGTCCCATGACTTCCGCTGAGCCGTGGCAAACCTGCCGCGACACCAGCGCGTCGTCATAGCCCTAGCGCTTCACATCCTCCGCTCGGGCGTATCCCGTTGCTCGACCAGCCGGATCGATGGCGTCGAGGTCCGGCTCGCGCTGCGCTGCCTCTTGCGCCACTGCCCCGAGCGCTGGCCCCTCGAGCTTTACTGGGACGCCGCCGGCCAGGAGAACGACATCGGCCGCGCGCAAGGGGTGACGGCTGCGTTCAACGGAATCGTCCACCAGCTTCGGCGCGCGGGCTGTTACGAAGAGAGCGGCGTGTAAGCCCGACTGCGGTTAGAGCAGCGGTTCCTCCGCAGGAGCGTCAAGCGGACATGATTGGGTGGATTGCAGTCCGACCGCTTTGTCCGGCCAAGTCAATATAAGCGGCCTTTCGTTAAGGCTTGGCTGGTCGGCAGAGTTTGGTCGAGTATGACGAGCGTATGGAGTATGAGAACTCGCCAGCAGCTAGGCGCTGCCCGACGGATATGGCTCAAAGGTAGTGGCGCAAAGTCAGATGTGGATAGCCCCTCGCGAGGGGCAGGACTGGCGTGACCAGGAGACGCTGGCAGCAATCGATTGGCTTGTGGCGACGGTACCGTCGCGAGACTGGGAAGCGCGGACGGATGCTCTGCGGGCGATTTTTGGACCGGCTCGCGACCTCTGGCCGACCGGCGTTCGGCCGGCATTGTACGACCCTTCGGATCTCATTGCCTGGTACGTCTTCCAGGCGAATGCCTACGCCGCCGACCGGGCGAACTGGTTCGAGCAGGATGCGTATCGGATCGCGCCGGTTTTTCGCCGGCTCGGCCAGCTGCTGCCCGTTCTCAAGCGCGTAGGCGGTATCGAGGATCGGGTCGCTCGCCTGATGACCAACAATCGGGCCGTGCCCGACGACGGGCTGTACGAGCTGCTGGTCGCTGGCGCCTACGGATCGCGGTGATGGACCGATGTCCAGTTCGTGCCGGAGAATCCGCCTCATCGTACGCCCGATCTTCATCTGAGCCGGCGACGCAGCCATTGGGCGGTCGAGTGCACCCGCACCGGACGGTCCGACTATGTCGCCGACGAGCGCGCGGCCGGAAACCGGCTAGCGCGACTCGCCTTGGACGAAGCTGAACGACATCGGGTTTCGGTCACGATCGAAGCGATCTATGAGGCCGAGCTGGTCAATCTGCCCGAGCGCTATCTGGCGGACCGCGTGACCGGTTTTCTTTCGGGGGCCTCTTCCGAGTGGCGGGATGATATGGGCAGCGGGAGGGTGAGCCGCGCCGATCTCGGGCCACTACGGGCGATCCTCGGCTTCGACGATCTCGTCTTCGGCTTGAGCAGAATGATCGAGCTGGTGACAGGCAACTATATGAAAGAGGTCGATTATTGGGTGGCAGGCGCGTGGACGCCGGCGTCGGAGCGGCAATTCCATGCGACGGCTGTCGACCACGCCAGCGTGGTTGGTTGGGTGAGCGCCTCTGAGGAGGCCGCGCGGCGCAAGGCGATGCATTTCCGGTCGGTCGTCGGGGAAAAGGCGCGGCAGCTGCACGATCGTCCGGGCATACTTCATGTTGGCTATGAGACGACCGGCGGCAATGCCGTCGAGGGTCTGCGGCATCACCTTAATATGGAGCAGATGCGTACGTTCGATCCGAGGGGCAGCACGCTTGAGTGGGTATATGGCAACTACATGATGCCCGAGCACACCACGGCACGGATGGAGTCTGCGGCGCTTACCGAGACGACTGCGACCTATCCGATCAGAGGCAGGCGACATCGACGGCCTATTCCGGACCATATGCTGTTTCTCGACAATGAGGGCTCGCCGGGAAGCCATTGGTTGCGTTAAGGCAGCCCGTCCGGCGCTGGCTTCAGTCCGCACTGCGCTCCAAATTCAGTCACTTGCGCCTGCAGCGATGGTGCCCATGGCCTGAGAAGCACATTGCTGGCAGGCTCGCGCTCAACAGCCAACTGGGATTTCTCCACGCGCGCGTCAATCCCGCCGCCGAAGCCCTCGGGATCGGCACGTTGCATGCTGTTCCGATCGTTCCTCGCATGTTCTTGCGTTTGTCGGTCGGCGAGTCTATCGATTCGTGATAGACTTGGGGACATTTGCTTGCCGTACGGTCGAAGCGCAGCCATCGCGGAGCGGCATGACTCCCTGCTCGGGATCATTCGGCGTGGCGGCGGGTCTGCTGCCGCCTTGGCGGAAGCGCTCGGCGTTTCTGCGGCGACGATCAATCGCGACCTGAGCTACCTGCGCAGCAAGGGCCACCCTATCCGGGCCAGACGGTCGGCTGCAGGTTGGTCTTATGCAATGGACACAACACGCCGGGCTAAGCGCGCGACATCCGAGCAGCGACCATGACCGCAGCAGCGGTCGAAAGCTGGTTGAAGAAGCTTGGCTACGCGGCCGAGCCGGGCGTTCTGCACATGCGTGGCGACGCTGTTCCGGACACCCATCCCTACGCTCTGGAGATCAAGACCCTCCTTAAACCGGATGGCGCCATCCGCGCGCAGGCCGTTTTCGATGTCGAAGGCGTGCCGACCGTGGTGTTCGTCGGGGAGGACGGAACGCCCCTGTCCAAGGGCGAACTGGACAAGGCCCGCCAGCGCATCTGGAATCAGAATCTCGCCACGGTCGTGATCGAGCTGAAGGGCGAGGAGGCAATCGCACGTCCCGCCCGCAAGCTAAAGAATGCGGGCGAGCGCTTGCGGCTCGACAACGCCCGTCCGGACGGTCCGTTTTCCGCGTTGGATGTCTCGACAGCCAACTTGTCGCGGCGGATGCCGAAGTGGTTCGATGTCAAGGCCCGGGTCGATCGCAAGCTGTTGGCCAACCTATCCACGGCTGTCGCGAAACTGACCGATGAGGGCCTAACAGGAATCGAAGACGCCCGCGCGCGTCGACGCCTCGCCGAGCTTCTGATGGGTCAGGTGCTCTTCATCTCCTACCTCGAACATCGTGAGATCGTCGGCGCGACCTATCGAGCGCGGCGCAATGTGGAACAACTTTCTGAGTTGGTCGCCCGGCTCGACCGTTCCGGCATCGCGGCGCTGATCGACCGGCTGCGGTCGGACTTCAACGGCGACTTCCTCGGCGACGATCGTCACGATCCCTGGACGGCACTCTCGGACAGCGGCTTCGGCCTGCTCTCGCAATTTCTCAGCCGTACTGACCTGCAGACCGGTCAGGGCGACTTCTGGAACTACGACTTCAGCTACATCCCGGTCGAACTGCTCTCCGGCCTCTATGAGCAGTTCCTGACGCCCGAGGAGCAGGCGGAAGACGGCGCCTATTACACGCCCCGCAATCTCGCCATGCTCGCCGTCGATCAAGCGTTCCTCGCCTCTCCCGATCCGCTGACCGAAACGATCTTCGACGGCGCGTGCGGCTCGGGAATCCTGCTGACGACGGCCTACCGCCGTCTGATCGCGCTCTCGGAGGCGCAGAAGGGCGGTCAGCTCGGCTTTGCCGAGCGCGGTGAACTCCTCACCCGCAGCATCTTCGGTGGCGACATCAACTTCATGGCCTGCCGCGTGACCGCGTTCAGCCTTTACTTGTCGCTGCTGGAGGGGCTCGATCCGGCCGACATTCTGGAAGCGCAGGAACGCGATGGCACCAAGCTGCCGCCGCTCAAGGATCACAACCTCGCACACGGCCGCGATCATGCGGACTTCTTCGACGATGGCCACGCCTTCTTCGGGCGTCGCTTCTCGCTGATTATTTCCAATCCCCCCTGGGCGGAGCCGGAAGGTGAAGCGCACACCTCGGCGGACGCTTGGGCGGCGCGCGCGGGCACGCCCGTCTCGCGCCGCCAAGTGGCCGGAGCCTACGCGCTGCGCGCGCTCGACTACCTGGACGAAGGGGGCCGCACCTGCCTGATCCTCCCAATCGGCCAGCTGCTCGGCGCCTCCAGCGAAGCCTTCGTCTCCTACCTACTGCGCGCCTATAAGCCGAGCCGCATCATCAACTTCGGCGACCTTCAGGGACTGTTGTTCCCGACAGCCGAAAACACCTGTCATGTGTTCCTCGGCGCCCGCCGCGAGGCCGTCGTCCCGAAGGCCATCCCGTTCGGCGAGACCTTCGACTATCTGGTTCCCAAGGCCGACCTGAGCTTGGCGCTCGGCCGTCTCACCATGCAGTCGGCCGATCGGCACCTGCTACAGACTCGTTCGGTCGCCGAGGATCCGCAGCTTCTCGTCACCATGATGTGGGGCGACGCCAACGACCTAGCGATCTGGAGCCGACTCAGCCTGCGCGGCACCTTCGCGAACCTCTGGCGCGGCCCTCGCGAGTTCAGGCGCTGGACCTACCGGAAGGGCATCCATCTCGAAGACAAGAGCCGTGAAGCAGTCGATCCCGGTCCGCTTCGAGACATGCCCTATATCCCGATCGCCGCGCTGAGCGCGGGGATTCCGGTGTTGCATCCGGACCTGCTGCGTTCGTGGCCTGCGGAGAAGACCACCGTCGTCGGCCTGAACGATGCGGTGCTCGCCGTGTTCGACGGGCCCCGCGTCGTCTTCCCCGATGGCTTCTCGCGCGAACAACAGAACGTCCGCGCGGTTTACTACGACCAGCCGGCGAGCTTCACTCATAGCATCGGGGTGATCGCCGGTCCCGAGGCCGACGCGCCCCTGCTCAAGTTCGCGGCCGTCTACCTGCGGTCCAGCCTCGCGCGCTATTTCCTGATGATGCGCGGCTGGAAGATGCTGTGCGAGCGCAACGGCGTCCACCTCACCGATGTCGACGCCTTTCCATTCTTCGCGCCGGAAGACGCACCCGATCCGGACGCTGCCGCTACCGCGCTGGCTTCGGTCACGAGTTACGTCGATCGGCTGAGAGGCCAGGACGAGCTGCTCCAGCGCGCCGACTATCAGTCGGTTCGTGACAAGCTCGACAAGGCCGTCTTCTCCTACTTCGGCCTGACCGATGAAGAGCAGACGCTGGTGACCGAGACCGTTGAAGTGTTGATGCCCTCGATCAGACCGCGGAGCTTCAAGAGTCTCGATACTCCAGCGCAGAGGACCGCAGGGGAGAAGGATTTCCGCATTTACGCCGATGCGCTGGCAGCAGCACTCACCACTTGGCGTGATCGGACCGGCGGTCGAGGACGGTTCGACGTCAACGTGGTCGCCAGCGACCCGACGCGTGCAGGTCCGTCGGGTATAGTGAAGATCAGCTACGCCGAACAGGGGCGCGCGCCCTCCGCTGCCAAGGCAGCCATAGATGACGAACTGGTCATCGAAACCCTGGCATCACTGCGCAAGTCGGGCTTGCGAACCATCCCCTCGGGCGATCACCTCACCCTCGTCCCGGACGCCCATTTGTGGATCGACGGCAGCCTGTATCTGGCCCGGCCGCTCACGCATCGCAGCTGGACCGTCCGCCAGGCGCTGCGCGACGCCGAGCATATCGTGCGAACGGTTCAGTCACGCGCCGGCTCCGAAAAGCTGGCGGTGCCTGCGTGACGGGGGCTGCCGACTGGCTCTCCGCCTTTCCCCTGCAACCGGCAACCGAGGCGGTCGAAGCGCTGCGCCAGGGCTGGTCCGAGCTGGCGGCCCGGCCACTTCCGGACTTCAACCCCAAGACCAAGGAAGCTGCCCTCACCAAGCGTCTGAAAGTCTATGTCGAAAACCATGTCGCGCGCGAGCGCGGTCTGCTCGGCATGTGGGCGGCCGAGGATATTATAGGCGACATCGATCCGGCCACCGGCGCAATGATCGAGGAGCGACGCACAGACATCGTCTATGGCTGGAACAATGAGACCCAGGCGATGCAGCTGGTGTTCGAGTTCAAGCGGCTCGGGCGCCAGAAGAAGCATCGGGATCACTATCTCCGCGATCAAGGGCTGGGCCGTTTCGTCACAGGGATCTACAGCCGTAAGCAGGCGGTCGCGGCGATGGTCGGCGTGCTGCTCGACCCCGAGCCGGAGATCGTGCCGCACATCCGCGATGCGCTGAGCGATGGCGCGCTCGCGACGCTCTTGCGGCTGAAGCCCACCGCCGCCGGTGAGCCCTATGCGCGGCCGTCATCACTGTTCGCCGCCGCAGACTTCGACACGGAGCACGAGCGGGAGCCGGCGCTGGCACCCAGCCATGGCAGCATCCGCGTATCGCACTTCTTCTTCGCCTTCGGCTATCCCACCACCACCGTGAAGCCGAAGTCGTGAGGGCTGCTGCATAGCCGCCAACCGCTAGCGACCGCTCGCCGGGCGGCTGTCACCGTTTAGGGCGCTTGCGATCCCCCGCAAAGTTCGCCGCGAAATAGTCGATCACCTCCGCCGCCTGTGTCCCCTTCCTGAACGCCTTCTGCTCCTCGAAATCGACGCTGGGAATAAGGTGGATGAGCTGGTTATCGGCGTAGAGCGCCATCACCGCATCGGGGTCCAATCCGCCACTCCGTAGCCCCGCCATGGTGTTTGCCGCTTCGAGCGCCGCGCCGATCATCACGTCGGCCAATTGCACCGCCGGGCTTTGCCTTGAGTCGACCTGCGTCACCTGGATGAGCTTCAGCGGGAATTTGAAGCTGGCGATCGCGGTCTGGCGAAGCTCGATCGTGTCCTCGTGGTCGATGAAGCTCTGCAGCAGCTCGTGATAGCGTTCGAGGTTCTTCGACTGGTCGTGCTCGACCCGGTACGGACCGTCGCTCATGATCTCCATCCGGCTGATCAGCGACTGCAGCACGACCATCGCGATATCGGTGTCCACGCCGGGGTTCATGATCGCTGACAGGCACTCGGGAGCCGCGTCCCGGGCCAGCGGGCCAATCGCTTCAGGAAACTTCAGCCAATCCGTTCTCTGCGCGGCGACGACGAGGTCACGCAGCGCATCCGCGCTCTTCTCTTTGACCGCCCGCTGGAACGCGGCCAGCAGCGCCGCGAACTTGACTTCGCCCAGGAGTGTGGGACCAGCGACGGACAGCAGCGAGGCCATCGCATAGTTCTGGCCGTCTTCGTAGAAATTGTGCCCGCGCTCATAATACCAGGGCTCGACGGCGTAGTCGCAGAACATCAAGATCAGCAGGAACCGCTTGTCGCAGACATAGGTGACGGTCTTGTAGCCGGCGAGCAGATCGCGGAGCAGCGCGAGCAGCCCGGCATGATTGGCCGGCCGGCGAGAGAGCGATCGATACTTAAGCTCGCTCGCCTGCACGCGAGGCAAGTGTTCCCTGATCAGGCGCGCCGCATCGTCGTCGTCGATCGCGATAGCCGCCGCGCCCTGAAAGCGCTGATCCACGTTCAACAGGTCGAAGCCGGTATAGCCGCTCTCATCGATCCGGAAGCATTCCATCATGCCCACAGGAGCTTCAAGGCGAAGTTTCATAGCGGCGCTCGTGCGACATCGGCACGGTGCCGCCTTTCAGCTCTGCGCGCATGACATGGATATCGGGCTCAACGGAAAATGGCTTCGAGCTATCCCACCAGCGCGCGTGGACATGCAATTCGCTGCCGGACCCGTCCGCGTAGGTGTAATTCCAGCGCTGACTCATGGTGCGTGGCTCTTCGCCGCCGATCATCCCAGCCGCTTCCGCTGCCTCGGGCACCGCGTAGATATTTTTCGTATCGGCGGCTTGGTTGATGATTGCGACGAAGTGGCAATAGAGTTCGAGCGACGTAGGTTGGGTCATCCGAGCATCGTAGCGATGAAGCCGGTGCTTCGGTAGCGAATGCGGTTGCTGATATTGCCCGCCGCCTGGAGCGCTATAATCGGCACGAAGCTGTAACTGAGCTCGCTGATCCGGACGCTCTCCCGACGCCACCAGTCGGAGGGCATACCCGGATGGCGGTTTCGGGCGGGGCGGCTAGACTGCCGCCCGACGATCGATGAGAGGGGCCGATGAGCGAGGAAGAGTTGCAGGACATCACGCCGGACGAGGACATCGACGGGCTCGACAGCTCCGAAGAGACGAGCGGCCGGTCCGATGCGATCAAGCCCTGGGATCCCGGCAAAATCCGGATCACGACGAAGACGTTCACGCTGCGCGAGATCGTCGGGCAGATCGACGAAGGCGAGATCGACCTGTCGCCCGATTTCCAGCGCGAGTACGTCTGGCGGGCGCGGCAGCGCACCCGGCTCGTCGAATCCATCCTACTCGGCATCCCGCTGCCGGCGTTCTACTTTAACCAGTCGGAGGCGGGGGCCTACCAGGTCGTGGACGGAGTGCAGCGCCTGTCAACGATCTCGCTGTTCATGAGAGGCGAGCACCGGTTGTCGAACGTCGACCTCGAGTATCTGTCTGACCTGGACGACAAAACATACGATCAGCTCGACACGGCGGCCGTGCGTAGGTTCAGGAGCACGCAGATCGTCGTGCATGTCATCGAGCCCCAGACGCCGGACGAGGTCAAATACGACATTTTCAGCCGGGTGAACACGCTCGGAAGTCCCCTGTCAGCGCAGGAGATCAGGCACGCGATGAGCTCCGCCCGATCGCGCGAGTTCATCGGCCGCCTGGCCGACAGCGAAGCGTTCGACGCCGCGACCGAGCGTCATTACTGGAAACGAAATCCGGACGGGGTCGTGGTCCGCGACAGCGGACGCATGGCGAACCGGGAGCTTGCCCTTCGCTTCTGCGCCTTCAGGCTGAGCACCATTGAGCAATACCGGCAATTCCCCAGCCTCGACGCGTTTCTCATGGACTTTACGAAGCGAATCGACGGCATAACGGAACCAGCCATCTCCGGTGCAGAGCTGGAGGAGCTTGAGGCGGCCTTTCAGCGCGCGATGGTGGCGGCGCACGAGGTCCTCAGGCAGGCAGCTTTCAGACGCTGGCCCGTCGGGGCGGATCGCCGCGGCCCCATCAACCGCGCGGTCTTTGAAGCCGAGGCGAACGCGCTCGCCGACTACCCCTTGGAAGAACTGCTGCCGCATCGCGAGGCGATCGTGGCTGCCTTCCGATCCGCCTTCCTCGAACCCGAGTACCTGCGGGCTGTTACGGTAGGCACCGGCGACGCGAACAGGGTCGCCTACCGTCTGCAGCGGTCCCGGCAGATTCTCGCTGGGGCCCTCCTTTGATAACCGAAGCGAGGATCGCCGGTTTCAAGCGCTTCGCGTCGGAGCGGTTCGAGATGGCGCCGCTCACGGTCCTCACCGGCATCAACGGCTCGGGGAAGACGACGCTGCTGCAGGCGCTGCTCCTCATCGCCGAGGCGTCGCGAAACCCGTCGTCGACGCTCAGCCTCAACGGACCTTTCGGGCTCGAGTTAGGGACCGCGGAAGACGTGCTCAATTGGCAGAGCACCAGCCCCATTGAACTGGCGCTGGACTCGGCCGGTCGCCAACCCAGCGAGTGGGCGCTGGCAGTGCCCGAGGACGAGGCGCTCTACCTCGAGGTCGCCTCGCGTCCCTCCAACCTGCCCAAAGCACTTGCCGGGTCGCCCCGTGCCTTCACCTATCTGAGCGCGGAGCGTCTCGGACCGCGGGGCTTCACCGCCGCCTCGCCGCTGCCGGAGACTGACCTCGAAGTTGGGGTCCAGGGCGAATACTGCGCGCACGTGCTGAGCGTGCTCGGCGGTCGACTGATCGAGTCCGTAGAGCGAACGCACCCGCTGCACGATCTCGCGGCTCCTCGGCTGCTCAAGTACGAGGTTGAGCAATGGCTTACCGAGATAGCGCGGCCTATTGAGGTGACCGGCGAACGCGCGCCCGGGGCGACGGTGGCGGAACTTCGCTTCCGCACACCCGGTTCGACATGGGTCCGGTCGACGAACATGGGCTTTGGGCTGACATACTCGCTGCCGATCGTGCTGGCGGGCCTCATTGCCGAGACGGGGGGCCTGCTTATCGTTGAGAATCCCGAGGCGCATCTCCACCCGGCGGGACAGTCTCGGATCGGGGTGTTCTTGGCGTGGCTGGCGGGGCTCGGCGTCCAAGTCGTCATCGAGACGCACTCCGATCACGTTGTGAACGGCATCCGCAGGGCCGTCGCGGAATACCGGTACCTGACCTCCGCGGATGCCGTGCTGCACTGGTTCGGCGATGAAAGCGCGGCGGGCGGCTCCCTCAGGGAGACCCTGGCGATCCACGATACCGGCGGCGTCTCGCATTGGCCCAAGGGCTTCTTCGATCAATACCAAATAGACGTCGCCTCGCTCGGCCGCATCCGGCGCGGGAGTCGCTGAGGCATGTCCTTCGTCGTCGACGGCTCCGAGTGGCATTTCGATGGCATATCCGCGGCCGATACGGAGACGCTGATCGACCGGGCTTTAGAATTCGTGGAGACATCCCGGGAGCGCGGCGAGGCCGTGGCGGTCGGCGACGACTTCCAGACGAGGATAATGCGAGGCACGGAAACCCTATGGGACATGTTCGCGACCGGCTCGACCGCGGGTTGTCGCAGGAACTCGCCGCCTGGCTCCTCAAAGCTCCGCGATATGCCGACGCCCCCAACTGGCCAGCCGGCTTTGTGAGTGGCGCGATCTCGATCGACGGTGCGGCGCCGATCGCCAACAACGACGTCGAGTGGGTGCACTGCAGTATGGTGTCTGCCATCCCGGTCGCGGTGCTCACCCTCCGTGAGCCGAAGGTCGTGGGCACCGCCACTGCGATCGGGACCGTCGATGTGCACTTCGTCGCGGACGACTCCAGCCGCAAAGCCTTCTGGAGGAAGGCGCTGGTCATGGCCGGCGACAGATTACGGGACCTCGTGGAGTTCGGACCACGCGCGTATCCGAACCTGCACTTCGTGCCGGGGGTCCTCGCCGACGCCGACAGGCTCGGCGGCGGATACCTGGGCGCGCGGGCTCGGCTGAGGTCGGCCTTGGAGATCCTGGATGACTGGGGCCATTGGGCGTTCAGTTGGCCGCCGCCAGCTTTAACACCGAACGAAGGTCCGCCTCCGGACCCCACCGCCTTGCCCACGAACTTCATCGTGG
>Ga0325400_1001971_pt1 | contig 17508 bp, 6 predicted proteins | sample PopdelMetagenome_2_FD_205662 | JGI IMG/M metagenome (GOLD analysis project Ga0325400, IMG submission 205662) | Populus deltoides microbial communities from Bellville, Georgia, United States - Xylem-PdKOR-R1 | ecosystem: Host-associated > Plants > Phyllosphere > Stem > Wood/Secondary xylem... | reverse complement strand
CCAATAAAAAGCGCTCTATCCTCCAAGGTTTCCATGTCCACCCATGGTTTCTGCTCAAAGTCCATTCTGAACAAGCGAAATCGTAATGTCCAATACGGACAAACCAAAGGCTGAATGTCCTCATCAAGAAGCAAGTCTTCTTCAAGCACGGGGCTGGCACCTCCAAGAACAAATTCCCCTACGCACCTTGCAACGAGAAGAACTGTGCCAGCTGATTCACCAAATAAAATGTGGAGGTACAAAGATCTCTGGGGATATTCAGGTCAGTAAAGGAGGCTTTACAGTCTTTGTTTTAAGAGGAAAGCAATCAGTTGCCAAGTCCCAAACCTCAAGAGAACCACAGTTTCCTAATGCATGCAGCTTATTTTCGGAGCGCATGACGTCATGGTACGGAGCATTTTTACCATCAAGATACATCCAAGAGCTTTTCCTTTTACCTCCGCACTGACAGAATGCAAGTTTCCAACTTTTGCGACAGATTAGTACCACTCCGAAGCTGTCACTATGGCACGAATCTGATGACAAAATAGCCTTTTGAATCAAGTGCTCTCTCATTCTCTGCTGTTCTGAATCTTGCTCTTGAGAAGCACAAACCCATTCAATGATGTATCTGCCACCTGCAGGGATTCGTATGCTCCCCAAGAAAGTATGTATTGGAGGAAGTTCTATTCGAGTGCTGGTTAAAAGGTTTCTACGAAAAACGGTGTTACTTTCACAGTTGATGAATATCACACATCCATGGGATGATCCAACACAGCATTCTTGATACCATAAAATTTTCCTTCTTCAATACTGAATAACCTGGTGCTGTTGCTTGCTTCGTTATCTTCTTCTTGGGGAGGAATCAAGAGCCAAGGAATCTGATGGACCTTCATGTACGATTTAAGTTCTTGTGCAACTGAATGCCGATGAGAGCAAACAACTTTCACTTGAAGAACATCAATGAAAGACAAACCGTTAAATATTGCTACAACATATCACTATCAAGCTGAACCCGATCATGTATTGATGACGATCTTCTTCTTTTGGAATCCGTATAAACCAAACTTGACGAGGATGACCGTCTCCTTCTTGAGATGTGGAAACCATATGTACTGATAGCCATTGCTTTGCAAGAAACTGGCAGACTCCTTTAGGGCAGAAAGGAGAAGAAGGCAAGAAAACAAGAAAGCAAGAGACCAAGCCAAGATGATATTGTGGTTAAAATAGCCTCAATAAAAATATTTTTATTTGTGTTTTGTTAAATATAATTTTAATTTGATTCTTAATAAATTTTTAATTATTGAAAGATTATTTTGTAATTAATTTTGAATTTTGAATTTTTTTCTACTCTCATGTATTTAATATTTAGAATAATAATCTACACGTGAGATGCTTTTTTGATATTAAATGAATCGGTTAATTTCTATAAAAACAACAAATAAATTTTCTTTTAAAAATAAAAATTTTATTTTAAATTGCATAAATCCTAAAAATTATTTGAGTATTATTTCGAAAGCTAAAATATTCTATCATTTTTTTAAAAATATATTGTATGGATTTTACAACACGTTTGTAAAACTCCAAAGAATTTTGGCCAATATTTCAATAACCCTAAAAATTTTAATTCTTGAAAATTAATTGTCAACATTCTGGTATAAATACTAGAGTTACAAGAAGACTGATATTTAAATATCAGTAATTGACTAGAAAATTTTTAGAATTAATTTGAATATTCACCAATTTTAATTGGGATTATTTTTTACCACAATATATGAATCGTAGAAAACACTTTCGCCTTCTATAATAGGCGAATTTTGTCAGGGTACCTATATGGATTCTTCCTATAAGAATTTATCTAGGTATATGAGCCCATAATAAATTCTAAATGCCAGATTTATTCATGAGTTTAAATCTTTGTTTTGAGCCATAGATGGACTACCGATTAGGAACCTATCAACACCTTTAAATCATATCCAGATCACACAGTGTAACTTACCTCAGGTACAGTGCGCTTGAGGTGCTAATACATTTCCTAACCACAATCAGTCATTCATGCTAGAACTTTATACAAGACTAGTCCACCTGGGTCTCTTAGTGACCCTAAACCAAATAACTAGGTGGCGACTCCTTGACCCTAACATTCCACCATGTCGATAAAATGGCGACTTGACCGAGGAATTTTTGTTTTTCACAACATTGGACTAGGCTTTGCGTGTTTTATGTGGTTTATGTGATTTGACGTGTTTAAATTTTCGCATTTAGCTTACTTCTTTGTTTACTTATTTACACTTTAGCTTGTTTTATTCTGTTCATACATGTACGTTGGATATAGATGAATGTCTTCATGCATCACTAGTCTATTTATGATATAGCATTTCAAAATGCACATGCATGGAAACTTCAGGTTAGGTGGGGGAGTAATGACTTATCTTATGACTTTAGTCATGGTTTAAGTTTGTGAAACCATCTGACTCTTTCCTGAGTGCTTAAAATGGTAATGATTGATATACGTGCCATCTCATTACCTACTGAGCCCTTATATTACCTCTATGAGGGTGATCATTATGACACCAAGAGATCCTTTTTAGAGATTAAGTAGTAAACTTACCCTCTGTCTCATGTAATAGGGTTAGAACTTACTTTTAGGGTGTATGCTACCTACACATGTTTTATATCAAACCAAGCCTTTATCTTAAGTTCAGGATTTACGAGTGACACAATGACTGTCACTTAGGAAATTTTTGTTGTAGAGGTTGAGCAAGAATCAAAATTCTTGTTCATCATGCAGTAGTAACAACCATGTGTCACCCTTTGAAGGACAAGTTCATCATATAAAAACATGCTCATAAGTTGAAATACAGGTCCTTAAAATCTTGTTTTCCCTTAAAGAGTCAAGAGCTGACAACGTTTGACAGTGCTAAGAAGGATTTGCTTAACTTCCAATCCAGAAGAATTGTTGTGGTTTTCTTTAAGCTAGTAACAAGAACTTTTGCTTTACCATGAAATCATCTCATGACCTATACCTGGATGTCATCTATGAAGTTTTAATGCATTCATCAATGTAGATTGTGGGGGAAATGTAGGCTTTTTTTCAAGGAGTGCAACAAGTTCACTTACGAATTTATATTCACGAAACCACACAGAAAAAGAACCAACATTGTCTCTGGGTTCTTTATACAAAGTATGATCAGGAATGAATATCATATTTCCTTTATTTCAATTAACACTCCGAGCCTCATCCTAAAATGTCATTTAATTTCCTTCTTGACCATGTGAAGATTGTGGCATCAATAAATCAAGAAGTGTTACTCTGCCAGGCATATCATGGACCATGCTATTATATGGGCGACCCTACTTCCAAACAATGACAAAAGATCTCGAATCCGAAGACACGATATGACACTATAGAATTTAACATGATGGTTGAAAGATCAAATCCTTTATACTACAAGATCGTGAGATTCTTGAAGCCCAAGTTCTGTCTGCATGATGAAGAATTATATATGTACCACTGTATTAGAGTCAAGTTATTTAACTCAAAGACTTGGAGGTGGAAGCTGTTGGATGAGGTAAAATTGCCACAAAAAGAGTCCCTTCGTCGTATGAAAAAAATATTAGCGAATGATTCACTTCATTGGCTTATTTGGAAAATAAACATATTTGCATTTAATGTGAAAAAGGGAGAGCTATTGCTTGCTTCCACTTCCTCCACCAGCTTCTAAGGGTAATGATAGCTACGATATTGGGCTTGTAGAATACGAAGGAAAACTTGCCATGACCTATATTAATAAGAAGAGTGATTTCATGAAAATATGAACTATGAAGAGTTACAACGGAAGATAATGAAACAAAAAAACACTCAATAAACATAGGGGTTTTAATGAGAAAAAAACCTCATGCAAGTCCTTTGGTCTTCTGTAATGCTGACATTGTGCTGATGGGAAAATATTTTTCCGACATGATATTTTTCAACTTCAAGACGGAAAGCATTGATATGCTATAATTAGGAAAGAGTTTACTTTATGGATGCTTTCCATTTTGATCCACTTTTATTGCCCAGGAAGGAGCACAACTGGATACAACAATGGAATTACCACACTCTCAAGAACAATTGCCCCAAATCACTATTCCCTAAATGGTATAATCCAAATGATAGATATGAGTAATTTCCAGAATTTCAAGTATCGAGTCCAGAAGTTAATAAGTAAGAGGCAAGTTGAGGATGATGTCATCTACCATATTGTCACTGGATCATCATGAGCATAACAAAGATTGATAAAGAATGACGAGACATGAGTGATTGTTGGAGAAGCTGACCTAATTAGTGTGTGCATTATCAACAATTTTGTTATGGAATTTTGCTATTCAACACATTATTTTAAGATTAAATCATCTTTTTTAATGAAATATGCCTTTTATTTTTATTTTTGTTAGGAGATGTTTAGCATTTTATTATTAGCTATGATATTTTGATCAAACTCCAACATGTGAAATTAAGACTAATCAATCCTAAAAGATTAAAAATGTTTTATTTGCATAAATGATTCAACGTTTGTTAAAATATCATGACAAATAATATGGGATGACCAAATAATATTTAGCTCACATATGAAATTAATACACACATCATGGAGCTAAGTCATAGCAGTATACATAATGACATGTAGTAGATTCGATAGTTATGAACTCACGAATCATGGTTCATTGCAAGTTCAAATTATTACACTAGACAAAGTCAAAATTTATTGGTTCTAACCAACCTTTCTTGAAATGAAAAAGCTATCATTTTTTTTATTCTTTTTATAATTCTTAAAAAATATATTCCTTACAATCCCAATTTGAGTCTGATTGGAATCTTTCTTTAGAAAAGAAACCTTAACCTGGATCACACCCCACACCAGGGGCAAGTGAGAGATCTTTTGGTTGAAAAGATGATGACACTAATATAATCAATGGTAAATGGAATGCTAAGAATGAAAACCCAATGGTTGAGAAATGACTAAAAATGGAAAAAACCCTAAACTAAGGGGCATCTAGAAAAACTTTAAGAAAGACTTAGAAAGCCAAAAGTAAAAATTGTCTACACTTAAAGACAAATCAAGTTTTGATGATTGGTGGAATGCCATGAAAATGTTAAAAGTAGAAAAATGCTTATCATGTCTAGGAGGAGCAAGAAAGGTTTTAATTGAGAAAAGACACAATAATTGCTAAAAGTTGATGTCGAGGGCAAGAGTAAAAAGTAGTAAAAAACATAAAAAGAAAAAAATACTGAACTGTGAACATGTCTTTTGGTATTTGTGATAAAGCCTCCAATGTCTTTAAATAATTATATTGGTTATCCATAAAATGAAAAGTTGGAGTTGCATTATGACCTCTATTAAGAGAATATTGATCTTTTAGGTGAAAATGAAATATGTAGCATGGTTATATGCCTTTCTTTTACAAAGATAACAAAAGAAAAATGAGGAAATAATGAGGCTAACAATTGGTAGTGAACCTTGGCCCTTCCTTCAAATTGAAATGTAAGATAACAAAAAGATGAGGGAGTATCATGAGATAAATGAAGGACAATAAAATTTAATATTCTCCTTAAGTTTGAGATTAATAATGAAATGAATGACATGGTTATATGCTAATGATTTATAAGAATGGAACTTCTTGAACCATTGATTGAATGAGATGAAAATTCCTGTTGAAAAGAATGACATGGTTATATGCTAATGTTTGACCTTGATTAATAACATTGAAAGTTTTTGATTGATAAAAAATCCTATAAAGAGGTGAGGCATGATTATATGCCACTACTTGATTTTGATTAATGGAGATTCCTTAGAAAAGATGAAGCATGATTATATATCATTGTTTGATTATGATTAATGGAAACGAAGTTTCTTGTCCAGTATTAGAAAACAAGACTTTTTGATGTATGGCATGGTTATATGTCATTACAAAGATAGCAAATGAAAGAGAGTGAAATGAATAGTTAATGGTGATCCTAGGTCTTTGAAACCTTCAAACACATTTTGAGCCTACGAATTTCTTTTTTTTATGACCAAGAACTATAGTCTGTATTACGTGTTTTTAAAATCCTTTTTTAATCAAGTAAGCGATTTGAACTAATAATTGATGCTCTCAAAACATGAAGAGCTTTTCCATAAGGGTCGTGACTTTAATTAAAGGCAACCTTACGGCTAACTAACAATCTAAGATAAGGTTAACACCAAAAAACCCTTTTGATAATTGTTGGCAGGATGCACATAGATAATCAGATGGTATTTTCTGAAATAATCCAAGAATTTTATGATTTGTTAAACTCTTTCATGATGAAACAAGCAACATCACACTTGAGGCCTTGGTCAGACTTGATAAACAATGAGAACAATAATGGTTGTTGGATAGTCCATGATGAGCACTTACATTCAAGTAGAAGATTGAGATATGATATACTCGAATGAGCTAGTGAATTAAAGGATTAAGAAGGCTTCGGATGGCAAGCTAAGACACCATATGATGATGGAGTATTGAACACGGGGGGCTTATATTTCAAAAAGCATACATTGCATATGGTTTAACCTTAACTTTGAAATAGTGTTGGTATAGGATTCGCTAATCAAGAGGAAAGTTGGTGAAAAATGCATGGGTGAACGGAAGCCAAGAAATGCCAAAGACATCTTATCCATAAGGCACGAATAACTAAAGGTCATAAGATAAGACACTCGTTTTAAGAGTTTACCCTAGGAGGGTATTTTTTTTTTTTTGAATTTTGTTTTATAAAAGTTTTGGAAGGATCCAATGTAGATCCTATTTGAAATTTTCAAAATGGGTAAGTCTCCCATGAAAATAAACCAATTTCAAAAAAGCATAGAGGCTTGCTGAAGTTATTTTTGGAATTTGAAAAAGGACAGGTTGCCCATGAAAATATATCAATTTTTTAATTTCAAAATGGATAGGTCGCCTGTGAAGATAAATCAATTTTAAGGAAGCATGAAGACTTGCTGAAATTTTGTTTGGAGTTTGAAAAAAGACAGGTCGCTCGTGAAAATAAACCAATTTTAGGAAAGCATAGAGGCTTGTTGAAATTGGAATTTAAAAAATGATAGGTTGCTCGTGAAAATAGACCAATTTTAGGAAAGCATGGAGGCTTACTGAAATTCCTTTTAGAATTTTAAAAGGAGCAGATCACCCATGAAAATTGACCAAATTTTTGAAAGTCAAAAGGGGTAGATTGCCCGTGAAAATAGTCTGATTTTTCAATTCTAAAAGGGACAAGTCACTCGTGATAATGAGACCATTTTATTAAAAACAAAAAACAAAGTTTTTAGAATTCTAAGATGGTTGGATCACCAGACAACCAAATTGGGATCTTAAGTTGTTCGAGTTGAAGACATAAATTCTGGTTTTGGTTAAAAAAGATAGCCAGATTGGGATCTTAGGTTGACCGAGCTGAGGTAAGATCTTGGTTCTGGTTAAAGGAGATTGCCATATTAGGATCTTAGGTTGACAGAGTTAAAGAAAGAGATTTTTGTTCGGGTTAAAGAGGATTGCTAGATTGGGATTTTAGGTTGGTCAAGATAAAGACAAAAAGAATGGATTCTGGTTAAAAGGGAATTGTCAGATTAAGATTTTAGGTTAACTAAGCTGTGCAAACAAAGGTCTTGTTGAAAGGAATCACTAAGATGCATGATTTTAGGTCAACTAAACTAAAAAAAAAAAGTCACCAAAATGAGAGGATTCATTTCCTTATGGAAATATTTGAATCATAGTTCTAGTTAAAGGGAATTATCATATTGAGATTTTAAGTTAACTGAGCTGTGAAACCAAAGTTCTAGTTGAAGAGAATCGCTGAGATGCAGGATTTTAGGTCAAGAAAATGAAAACAAAAGTCACCAAAATGAGAGGGTTTATTTCATGATGGAAATATTTGAATCATAGTTCTGGTTGAAGGAGATGGTTGCGAAGATAGAGTCTCAAGTCAACCGAGCTAAAGTTTTAAGAAGATCAGGTTTGAAGAACAATTTGTTTGTCTTTACAAACTTAATACATAAAACCCTTGATAAGTCTTTGCTCGGTAAGTATTGTAAAAAGAGGGCATCTGTTGCTACCTAATTTTTCATTCAATTTTTTAAAAAACCAACAAATAGTAAAAAACAACAAAAACTAAAAAAAAAAATTGTTTTTGACATATCTGCATCATTTTCAGTGTCTTTTCCAAATAATTTAAAATGTAAAAAATCTACTTTCAACGCGTTTAGTTGTTAACATGTTTTTTTAGTCAATGTTGATGTTGCCTTTCTTTTTTAAAAAATAAAATACAAAAAAAATAAAAAAAATCAAAATATAATAAATGGGCAAAGGGACCAAAACTGAAAAGGAAGAAAATTAGGGGTCAAAGAAAATTTAGATTGCTTGGGGATCAAACAATTGAGGGGAAGAAGATAAAAGGTTTTACCTATATATAGGTAGTTATACACACACACAAGGAGAGATAAATTTTAGGGAGCCAAAAACAAAAAAAAAAAAGCCAAAAATTTGTTCACATACTTTTCTCTCTAGCACACACTCTCCCCTAAAAGACCCATACAACACAAAAAATCCTAGACATATTATTCCAAAAGAAGTCATTAACCACACAACAAAAAAAGGATACCCATCTTCAACCTCCCATCTCTTGGCCAACCTTCTTTGGCCACATGCCACTATCTTCTTTAACTGAGATCGACCGACCACCCTCAATGGCAGCCCTCCTAATAAGCCTTTGACCAAAAAATACAATGAGCAGCTCCCTTTCCACGCATCCATCCTTTCCTCTCCAGCTCAGCTGTGGACCAATGACCCTTCCAAACAACAGCTAGCAATTCCTACATTATCCACCTATAAGTCACTATAGCCTCAACCATCGTGAGTAGCTGCCCATACAACTAAACTGATACGATTCAGCCTTGTGATACGACCTAAGTAAGGTCAGATTCAGATTTTGGCGTAAAATACGCAATAATCCAAGTTTACGACAACAATCATAATTCTCAATCCGACCGACCGTTGGATCGGGCTAAAATTTTACGTGAACTCTCCAGACATGTTGTCCTACCTTGGGTTATAATTTCAGGTCATTCAAAGTTTGAAAAGGCATGGAAATACTGGTCAATAGAGGTTGTACACATTTTATTATTTACTTCCTTTTGACTTATGAACTTCCTATTTGGTTAGGATTCTTTTTCTACAAGGATGTGACAGCTGGTTTTGGGAATTTCCTAGTTCCACAAGGATATTTAATGAGCTGCAATATAATCTCTAAGTGTGGTAATGATTCGTTAATGTTTTAGAATCCTTTTCTTATAAGGATTCCTTATTCATCCTAGTTACACAAGGAAAAAAGGACTAGTAGTATTTAATAACAAATTAGTTATTTTTATTATTTTCTTTCATGTTTGGGCTTAATTAAAACTTTGTTTTGAGCTGGGATCCAATGCTTGTTTGGATCAGGTTATGGGCTTTTCAGTTTAGGGTTTTGGGTTAGTTTTTGAGTGGACCTCATATAAGTCCACATAAGGGGTCAATTAGGGCTAGTTTTTCAAGAGCTATTTAAACTTATATAACCTAAATTTCAGCAGCCTTGGATGATTATTACTCCTGAATTTTTCAGTTTTAACGTGTGAGAGTGATTCTTGCATTCTTCAGTTCTTGAACGAACTAAATCTGACTCATCAAAGATTAACTGGCTTCGTGGCGTCATTCTACTCATTCCAATAGCGTTGGTGCCTTGGGGCAAGTTTTTATTGTGTTACACTCCTATTAGACCTAAGATTAACTGATTTTATGGCGTCATTCTACTCATTCCAATAGTGTTGGTGCCTTGGATCAAATCTTAATCTTGATTGTGGGTTGCGTGATCACGAGGTTCGCATCACAATCATAGGTCATAATGACTATTTCCTTTCTACTTAATGTTGCTTCCTCTTTCATAAGCCCTCCTCCATAGCCCGCCTTCCAATCAATAACCCCGTCTTTCTCTCTCGACCTTAACACCACTAGTGGTGGTGAGTTTCCCTAAGACAACTAAACCAACAAATGCCTATCAATGCTTATTCCACCCTTACAGTCAACAACTACTGACTTCATCATCGATTGAAACCAACAACCCCCCACATCATCTTGCACCTCAAAAATCCATCGAAATTAGACTCATCAGTAGTAAAAAAAGAAGAAGAAACAAAACCAACCCAGCCATGGAAGAGGGAAACAAATCTAAAGAAAAGGAAAGCCAATTATTGTTGGTGTGATTTTGTTTTTGCAGGTGATGATAATACTCACCATTAGCATATGAAGAAACATAAGAAGATTTTTTAGATCCACTAGTTTTCCTTTCTCACTGGTAATGATGCGCAATTCCACAAGCCGATAATGATAGTGACACGTGAAACCCACACATCGCCACTGTTTCCCTACTACCAGCATTGGTCTTGGGTTACATCAGCCTCTCCAGTTGATTCCTAGTCCTTGATAGGTCTATTTACAACCTCAAATTATTTTTTTGACAAATGGTTAAGATTGTGAAATTTTAGGACCAAAATTTATTATTTTGTATAATATTTGGACTACTGGACACTTAATTTGGTTTGATGTGTTTTGCAATTTGATCTAATTTGTGTTGGATTGTTGGTTTTCTTTTAGGTTGTGATTACTTTTTAAATATTAAATGTTGATGTGTGAATTTATGTTTGGATTTGGGTTGAATAATTTGAATTCGCATGAAATTGGAATATAAGTTTGTGAAATCAATAAGAATTGTGTGAATGTTTGACGTTGTTTATTTTTGAGTTGATGAATGATAATTTGTTCTGAATTGATATCATGGTTGAAATAGCCTTGATAACAACATTTCTTATTTACGTTTTACCAAATATGGTCTTCGTCTAGTTATTAATAAATTTTTAATTGTTGGAAGATCATTTTACAATTAATTTTGAATTTTCTACTTTTTTCTCCCTTTACATATTTAATATTTGAAATTGTGACCTACACGTGAGGTGCTTTTTTGGTATTAAATAAATCAGTTCCCTTCCATAAAAAAAAAATATTTTAAAAATATAATTTTTATTTTAAATTGCATATAGCCAAAATTCCTAAAAATTATTAAAGCATTATTTCAAAATCTAAAATATTCTGGCATTTTTAAAAAAAATATATTGCATGGATTTTTGATCAACTTTGTAAAATTTCAAAGGATTTTGGCCATTATTTCAATAACCCTAAAAATTTTAATTTCTAAAGATTAATGGTCAATATTTTGGCATAAATATTGTACTTACAAGTAAGCTGATATCTAAATATCAAGAATTGACTAAAAAATTGTTAGAATTATTTGGATATTTACTAATTTTAATTGAGAATATTTCTTTTACCATAATATATGAGTTGTGGAAAACATTTCCGCCTTCTAATATAGACAACCCTGTTAGGGGTACCAACATGGATTCTTCCTATAAGAATTTATCTGGGTATATGAGCCAATAATAAATTCAAAATGCTAGATTTATTTATGAGGTTCAATCTTTGTTCTGAGTAATAGACGAGCCGCTGGTTAGGAATCCATCAATACATTTAAACCATATTCAGACTACACAATGTAGCTTATCTCAGGTAATGTGCGTTAAAGATGTTACTACTTTCCCTAGTCACAATCAGTTCTTTATCATGAAACTTCATAATGACCACCATACAAGTAATCCTCGTTCATTCGCTCCCAGTAATTATCAGTAAAGTACATAGAATTCCGTTCAAATCCTAGAAGATCACAACTAAGTGTGTTTGGTATTGCGGTAGCGTTGTGGTTGTGATTTGAAAAAAATTATTTTATAAAAAGTACTTTTAGTTGAGGTTGGTTTGAAAAAATAGATTTTTGGTTAAAACTGTGGTTGAAATTGAGGTTGAACAAAAAGTAGTTTAATGTGTTTGGTTAAGAATGCTTTTGAAATTGAGGTTATAAAATAATTTAAAATATATATATTAATATTGATAGTTTTTAATTTAAATATTGTAGATTTAACTATTGCTATTACATTATGAAATAAATAATACTTTATATAAAATATTTTTTATTGTTCCATTAAACTATCTACAATTCCATCACGTATGAAAGACATCCGACAAGGACTATAGTTTTCACAAATTTCTTAAGAGCGCAACAATATCAGGTAAAATATAATCAGGAATAAAATTGAGATTGCGATCAAATTCTGCAAATGCGGCGTCATCAAGCGATCTCCGTCTAATTTATGTAGTCATTGAATAATGTTTAACACTAGTTTTTCGAATAAAACACAATTTAAAATAAAAAAAATATTTTTTTTATTTTATTGAGTCGGATCTGGTTCAATACATTTTTAGCGTTGAACCGGACCGGTCCGGTCAGAACAGTGGAGCATGGCTCCACTGTTCATGGGTTTTCTCATCACAAGAAGCAGCAACGAGCTGTTTCTTGTAAACATGTTGCTGTGCCACAGTTAATGGTGGGACCTATCAATGCAAAATTGTGGTAGAGCATTACCAAATAATAATATTTGTGTTTATCTACAGTCACAATACCAAACGGCACCTAAGACTCATGGGGAGTGATTTCCACCCACAAATATTGCTTGATCATACAACGACTTCACGCTCACCCATGTTTCCTTCTCAAAGTCCATCCTAAACAAGCCAAATAGCAATGTCCTGTATGGACAAACCAAAGGTTCAGCAGCCTTGTCAGTAAGCAAGCCTCCTTCATGCAACACTCTACGTTCCTCATCAACAAATTCCCCTATGCGCCTCACAACGAGCAAAACTCTACCAGATGTTCCACCAAGTAAAGTCTGGAGGTGTAAAGATAACTCGAAACATTTAGCATTGGCCACGTTGATGCACTCAAGAAAGGCTTCGATATAGTCTTCGTGCTTGCAGGAAAACTATAAGCTCCCAAGTCCCAAACAGCAAGAGTGCCAAAATTCGCGAGTGCTTATCGCTTATTTTCATGGCACATAATAATATCATGGAACGGGGCACCATAGCATCAAGATACATCCATGACATTGCCCCACTATCTCCACACTGACAGAAAGCGAATTTCGAATTTTGACAACAGAATAGTACCACTCGATAGCTCTTATTATGACATGGGTCGCATGACAAAATAGCCTTTTGAATAAAGTGCTCTCTCAGCTGTCTTGAACACGTCCACCCCCTATAAAATCTTGAAGTTGAGGCAGCTTCAGGAGCAAATTCAATAATGTATATATTCACCTCCATTATCCATATCATCCCTTATTCTCCCCAAGAAAGTGTCCTTGGCAGGAAGTTCTGTTCGTTTGTCGGTTAGAGAATTGAAAACGAAAAGGGTGTTTCTTTCACAGTTGATGGAGATCAAATATCCATGAGATGATCCAACACTAAAACTCTGATCGCAAATCTCCTTCGACGCAACATACTTGGTGCTATAAATCTGTCCTTCAATACTGAATAACAGTTTGATTTTATATGCTTCCTGGTACTGGTTTTGCTGTTTGCATTACCTTCTTCATCTCGTGGAGGAATCAAGAGACAAGGAATTCCATGGAACTTGGTGTAGAGTTTAAGTTGTTTCGCAACAGAATTCCAGTTAACAAACAGTTTTGACTCGTTGAACATCAACGAAAGACTGACGGTTGAGAATTTGAAGTAAAACATCACTAAGAAGCTGACCCCAATTAGGCATTGATGATGATCTTCTTTTGACTTCAGTGTTAGCAATGCTTGGCAGTGATGCTCCTCTCTTGGTGGTTGATTCCAATCTAACTGAAATCATCAACATTTTTAGTTTAATACTATATTTGTCTTGGTCAATAAGTTGCTTCTTCTACTCATATTCCTCTTAAATGAGTTTTTAAAATTAACCATGAATTCACGATCACTCTTCTCATTATTCTAGGGCTCCTCACTGTTAAATTAATTGAGATCAAATAGAGAAAGGAGACTAGAATTCTGAATAATCTGTATATTATGAATGCATGGTCTTAACCTAAATACAAATAAAGTATATATAGGTCAAACTGAAAGTACTATTCTACCCTTAATAAATAAGACTACATAAATATTATTTAACACTCACCTTTCCAACTTACGGGTTAATTTTGCAATTTATTTTCATATATCTTGTATCACTAGTTCTTGAACACCTATTTTCAGTTCTGCAATCTTTCTTTGCACGTCTTCTATCATTAGTTTTTAAACATTTTTTTTTAGAGTGAACCTCCTACACGAGCACATCATGTTCTGTTGCCTCTTCTAGCCATAGTTATTCAAGTACATAAAAACTAAATAATCACCAGTATCGTTGAGCTTTGATACCAACTGACTCAAAGCTCCGATACTAACTGACATAGATGAAAGCGAATGATAACGAGGTTTATTACGAGTTAAAACCTTTAAAGACCAATAAAACCATATTTATAGGGAGACATTCAAAATATTCTATTTTTTATAGGGAGACATTCAAAATATTCTACTTTTATTCATTCAAGTTTTCACTTGCCAAAAGCTATTCCAACTTTTTATATAAAAAAAACTAGAAAACTTTATTAATATCGAGGAGGAAAATAGAAATAGAAAAATTATTCCATTCATATTGTAAAACTAGAAATGCCTAATAATATTTGATAGAAAAATAAAAATATATATAAAAATAAAATTAATTAAGAAAAATATGTTTTTTCTTAAAAAAACTCCTGCATCAGTTTCTTGGGATTGAAAAGAACTTTTCCTTGAGTTCAAACCCGAGTTAGCAACCATCCTTCATAAACATTCTTTATGTGTGAATCACTCCATCATAAGTCCATAACATAACATCTTTATACAGGCCGTTTCATTGTGGGTCCTTTACACAATATCTTTGTACAGGTCGTTTCATCGTAGATCACACTACTAGTATTTCTAATATCAACAAATGACATAGATAGGACACAATACACTAGTTATTGAACGTCTTCTTTTTGAAAGGAACCGCCTCATCCTTTCCTATACAATATATTATTTTGCAACCTCTTTCGGCTATGGTTATTCAACAACACATATTAACTAACTTTCATGAATCTTTGAGCTCTGAAACATGTTCTCTACGTACTCTAATCAAAACCACTAAGAACTATTAGGCTTTGATATCAACTGATGTAGATGAAAATAACACGCTAAAAGACAACAAACTAGAAAAATAGAATTGAAGTCGAATAGGGTGATTACATAGAACTCTAATTTGCATTTTTATTATTGAATAAATAACTCTGATGTAGTTTGTTTCTATGAAAGGTTCACAACTTCTTAAATAAGTTAAAAAATCAATCTAAATACACTAGATACCTAAAAAATAAAGGAGAAATAATAAAAACCCTAAATAAATAAAAAATCAATCTAAATACACTAGAAACCTAAAAAATAAAGGAGAAATAATAAAAACCCTAAATAAATTAAAAAAAATAAAGACACCATAAATAAAAATATTTTCCTAAACTAAAAGAAAAAAAATAATGACTAAGAAAAATAGTCTATCAATAAAAATCCTTGTGCATCAACTTTTTATTATAATAATTTAACCCCTCCTAACTTATAATTTGAGCTACAAGTTGACATGACTGATTAAATACAGATCAATATAAAAAAATATCATTTTGTATTTTTTTTAAAATAAAACCATGAAAGAAACCTTTTCAACGTCTATGGTACTTTTTAATTATTCTTAAAAAGATTTTTCATTTTAAATTGTATAATCATTATTTTATATTATAAATATTTTTTCAATTAAGTAGATAAAAAATATAATACTCCATTTTTATTTATTTATGGGTTCAATCAACATCTATGGTAGTTTTTAATTTTTTTTAATTTTTAATTTTTAATTATCATTTTTTATTGTAAAGAATTTTTCAATTAAGTAGATGAAAAATATAATATTGTCAAAACAATTTGTTTACTATGGCTTAGGGGTGAAAAAAAAACTGAAAAACCGATTAAACCGAGAAAATCGAAAAACAATAACCGAAAAAACCAAACCGTGAAAAAAAACCGATTAAACCGATTAAAATTTTAAAAAAACCAATTGGTTCTGTTCGATTTTGATTTTATAAGCATGAAACCAAAAAAACAGAATTGAATCGAATTTAAACCGAAAAAACTTGAAAAAAACTGAGATAAAACCGAAAAAACCGAGCGAAATTGGTTTGAACCGGTTTTTGTCTAAAAAAACGAATCGAATTGAAACCGGTCGGTTTGAACAGGTTTCGTTGGTTTGGTTATTTTTTTTTGATAAAAATCGAATCAAACAAAAAATAATCACCCTTACTATGACTTTAATGAGTCACTAAGACAAAGAGATGTGTTTGTTTTTTAGTTCAAAAAATATTTTTAAGAATTTCTAAAATGTTTTATTTAAAATTACTTTTTTTATATAATTTAAAATTATTTTTATATATTAATATAAAAATAAATTTTAAAAAATAAAAATTATTATTTTAATATATTATAAAATAAAAAACAGTTTAAAAAATAACTAAAAACCATCCTGTCATACCAATTTATGGAAGCCAGTTTAACATACTTCGAGCCTGTTTGGCTACGTGATTGTGGCGACATTTTAATTAAAACGCAGTTTGTAACCATTTGGTTTTAAAAAAAAGTTATATATTGTTCATGGTTCCCACTTGATTTTTGCATTGGAAACGCAGTTAAAAAAAAAAGCAAGGATTCCTTGCTTTTCTTACACTGCAAGGATTCTATGTTAATTGCGCTGTTCAATGAACAATGCAATTAACATGAACAATGTGCAGTGTGATACACTGTTCACTTGCACTGCGTGAACTCTTTTTATTTTTTTAGTATGTTAATTTTTTTAACATTTTTTTAAAAAAAACTAGTTTAGAGTGAATTTTATACCTGATAATATTTTATCTAATTTTATTACACGCTAAAAAAATTATGGAAACTGTAGTTCTTATCGGATGTATTTCATACGTAATGGAATTGTAGATGGTTTCATGGAATAATAAAAAATATTTTATATAAAATATGATTTATTTCATGATATAATAACAATGGTTAAATCCACAATATTTAAATTAAAAATCATCAATATTAATATATATATATATATATATATATTTAAATTATTTTATAATTTTAATTTTAAAAACATTCTTTACCAAATACATTAAACTACTTTTTCTTCAATTTTAATTTTAATCATAATTTTAACAAAATATTTTTTTAAATTAATTTTAACTAAAAATATTTTTTTATAAAATAATTTATTTCAAATCATAAACACCGCCGCACTCTTCTACTCTTGACATCGAACTTGATAGATACATCTCCTTCCTATGCACGCTTCTTCCCTTCTCTTCCGTCTCTATAAATTCTGAAAATCAAAATTCCAAACCCAGAAATCAAAATTCTTCCAAAGACACAAACTTTACTCATTCTTTTGAGTTACAAATAAAACCCTTTAAAGAAAGCAATCAATGGAAT